>ERZ791826.56-NODE-56-length-136775-cov-16.403430_pt1 | contig 136775 bp, 117 predicted proteins | sample MGYA00510297_ERZ791826 | MGnify/ENA primary metagenome ERZ791826 (study PRJEB30046, sample SAMN00792004) | human gut metagenome | study: EMG produced TPA metagenomics assembly of the A metagenome-wide association study of gut microbiota in type 2... | reverse complement strand
GAATTTCCTGCTGAATGCCTGCCTTAGCACAGTTTCTCTTGAATCTGCGTAATGCGCTATCTAAAGACTCGTTTTCTTTAACGATGACATTTGACATACTACTTCCTGACCACCCTTCTGTTGCAAATTGTGCGCCAAACTACATAAATAGGGTATTTACTAATCGCACAAAAAACATTATATCACATTTTTGCAAATCGTCAAGCCCCAATTATCCAATCTGTGCAAGAATTGTATCAGGTACTTTAGCAATAAGCTCATCAATACCAGCAGGGTTCTTACCACCAGCCTGAGCCATATTAGGACGGCCGCCACCGCCACCACCAACAATAGGAGCAAGAGCCTTGATAAGGTTACCAGCATGAGCACCCTTGGCAATAACATCGTCTGTTGCCATCACAATAACGCTTACCTTATCAGCACCCTGTGCGCTGACGATAACAACAACTCCTGAACCAATCTCACCCTTTAACTTATCGCCAAGGTTTCTTAATTCATTCATATCAACGCCGTCAACCTTAGTTGCGATATACTTAACGCCATTAACTTCCTTGATATCTCCTGCTGTATCTCCAAGTGCATTATTAGCAAGCTCGGCCTTGAGCTTCTCATTATCGCTCATAAGTGACTTAATCTCATCATTCATAGCTGCAATCTTCTTAACAAGCTGTACGGGCTCTGCCTTGGCTACCTTAGCTGCCTCTTCAATAGTCTTCTCAAGTTCAGCGTAGTATTTCATAACACCCTTATCTGTAAGAGCCTCAATTCTTCTTACACCTGCAGCAACACCTGCCTCAGATACAATCTTGAAAAGTCTGATATTAGCTGTATTAGCAACATGAGTACCGCCACAGAATTCCTTAGAGAAGTCTCCCATAGCAACTACTCTTACCTTCTCGCCGTACTTCTCACCGAAAAGTGCCATAGCTCCTGTCTTCTTAGCTTCCTCAATTGTCATTACATCAGTAACAACAGGAATAGCCTCTGCAATCTTTTCATTAACAATATCTTCAACCTTAGCAATCTCTTCCTTAGTCATGCTCTGGAAATGTGTAAAGTCAAATCTTAATCTGTCAGGATCAACGTATGAACCCTTCTGCTCAACATGATCACCAAGAACAATTCTTAAAGCCTTCTGAAGAAGATGTGTTGCACTGTGGTTCTTGCATGTATCTGCTCTGTAAGCAGGGGAAACTTCCATTGTTGCAGTATCTCCAACCTTCATCATACCCTTAGTCATAGTTCCGACATGACCAATCTTGCCACCCTTTAACTTGATAGTAGTCTCAACAGCGAATTCTCCTTCAGATGTCTTAATAACACCCTTATCGCCTTCCTGACCACCCATAGTAGCATAGAATACAGTCTCATCTACAATAACAGTTCCCTTATCACCCTCAGATAAAGCGTCAACAACTTCTTCCTCTGTTGTAAGAACTGTAATCTCAGATTTATTAGTAAGCTTGTCATATCCGACAAACGCGCTTGTTATAGCAGGGTCAATCTCATCATATACAGTTGCGTCTGCACCCATATAGTTAGTTACCTTACGGGCATTTCTTGCCTTAACTCTCTGCTCTTCCATAGCTGCATTAAATCCAGCTTCATCAATTGTAATATTCTTCTCTTCAAGGATTTCCTTAGTAAGATCAATAGGGAATCCGTAAGTATCATAGAGCTTAAATGCGTCTGCTCCTGATAATACTTTTTCACCCTTAGAAGCAAGTTCAGCTTCCATATCATTAAGGATGCTTAATCCCTGGTCGATAGTCTTATTAAACTTATCTTCTTCTTCAGAGATAACCTTAGTAATAAATGTTCTCTTTTCCTCTAATTCAGGATAGCCGTCCTTAGAGCCTTCAATTACAGTTTCACAAAGCTTAGATAAGAACTTTTCTTCAATACCTAGAAGTCTTCCATGTCTTGCAGCTCTTCTTAAAAGTCTTCTTAAGACATATCCTCTTCCTTCGTTAGATGGCATAATTCCATCACTTACCATAAATGTTACTGAACGGATATGGTCTGTGATAACACGGATAGAGACATCCTGCTTCTCATCTTCCTTATACTTAACTCCAGCCATCTCACAAACCTTGTTGCGAAGTGCCTGTAATGTATCAACATCAAATATAGAATCAACATCCTGAACAACAACTGCAAGTCTTTCAAGTCCCATACCTGTATCAATGTTCTTCTGGATAAGGTCTGTGTAATTGCCATGTCCGTCATTGTTAAACTGAGAGAATACGTTGTTCCATACTTCCATATATCTGTCACAGTCACAGCCTACTGTACAGCCTGGCTTACCACAGCCATATTTCTCACCACGGTCATAATATATCTCAGAACATGGACCGCAAGGACCAGCGCCATGCTCCCAGAAGTTATCTTCCTTACCAAATCTGAATATTCTTTCAGGTGCAATACCGATTTCCTTATTCCATATATTAAATGCTTCATCATCATCCTGATATATAGAAGGGTATAATCTGTCTGGATCAAGTCCTACAGCCTCTGTTAAGAACTCCCATGACCAGTGAATAGCTTCGTCCTTAAAATAATCACCAAATGAGAAGTTGCCAAGCATCTCGAAGAATGTACCATGTCTTGCTGTCTTACCTACATTCTCTATATCGCCCGTTCTTATACACTTCTGACAAGTTGTAACTCTTCTTCTTGGTGGAATCTCCTGTCCTGTAAAGTATGGCTTAAGCGGAGCCATACCTGAATTAATGATAAGCAGACTGTTATCATTATGTGGTACTAAAGAAAAGCTCTTCATCTTCAAATGTCCCTTGCTCTCAAAGAAATCAAGGTATAATCTTCTTAATTCATTCACACCTCTGTACTGCACTTTAACTTCCTCCTGATTATTCAGTAATCTCTTTCTCTTTATTCTCCGATGCAGCCATCTTAGCTGCCTTCTTGGCATCTGCTGCCTTTCGGAGCTTACCACCTACGAATACTGCAAGTACCAGTAACGCAAGCATTATAATAAATCTTACCGCTTCGTAAGCTATCTCACCTACGAGTACGCCGACTAACCCAACCATATTATTACCTCCACGAATTATAATAAAAGCCTTCGCAATAATTTATAATATCACAAGAAACAACATTTATCAAGATTTCCAATTTCCATCTGTCAGGAAATGCATTGCACGCTGTTCTGCTCCCTTAATTATATTCTTATCATACCCTATAACATTAAGAAGCTTGATTGCATTCCTTGTTGTTGCAGGTCCGGCATACAGCTTATAATCAAACTTAACCTCATCCTCAGTAACTTCCTCCTGAAAATGATAGTTGCTGTAACAGTCCTTAAGTATTGTTGTAAGCTCAATATCATGTGTTGCCGCAAAGCACAATGCCCTGCCTGTATTAAGATTCTTTAATATCTCTGATGATGCTGCAATTCTCTCAACAGTGTTAGTTCCACGAAGCACCTCATCAATAAAACACAGAACTGGTCTTCCTGTTTTATCAACCGCATCAAGAATTCTCTTTAATGACTTAATCTCAACAATATAGTAACTGTCTGAATTAGCAAGGTCATCCCTTAATGCCATTGAAGAATATATCCTATATACCGGAGCAATGTATTCTTTGGAAAGACTTGTTCCTATAGTCTGTGCCAGAATACTGTTGATTGCTATTGTCTTTAAAAATGTTGATTTACCTGAAGCATTAGAACCTGTAAGAAGAACATTTCCTTTAGTTGTTATTGAGTTGCACACAGGATTATCTATAAGCGGATGATACACTTCTTTCACACTAAGGTTATTAGTATTTTCCTCAAATTCAGGCTTACAGTAAAACGGCAGGCTTTCCCTGAATGATGCAACAGCAATTGATGTCTCTATGAATCCAAGTGTATCTACAAGGTTATATGCATCCTCACTTTTGGCAGTTATAAGCTTTGTCATCTTATTAAACTTCACAATATCCATGTGCGTTATCATTCTTAGATAATCAAGTACAACCTCTCCGATTGAACCATCAACATTGCCTGACTCAATCATCCATGAGCCTTTTGTTACTTTAGAAAAGCTCTTTAATATCTCTTTAAGCCTGTTACACTCTGGTTCAAGAAAACTTATATTGCTTTCACATATATCTTCAGATGCCGATGCCATTTTCACAATAACATTAATACATTTGAAATAATTCTCAATCTTAGCCTTATACTTGTAATAAGTAATTATTGAAAATGCTACCGATGCAATTATAAGCCATATTCCAAGCACCGGAGTTACAAGAATCGTAACAAGAATTGAAGCTATAAGAAATGCCCACGCAAGATAATGCACAATATTACTTCCCTGCTCTATATCCATTATATAACCGATATAATCTGTAACTGCAATCTTACGGCTTTTTCCCATATTCATAAATATCTTCTGAATTGTGATTCTTTCTTTTTCATTAGCTGTGAATTCATCTGCAAGCCTGTCCAGTTCGTGAAGCTTTTCTGCATCTGCAACCGGTTCTCTTAACATCTTATATAGATATTCCTGTCCAACAGATGAATTAGTATTATTAATACATTTAAATACTTCATCCATGCCAAGATCATTCCATGTTATATCATCAATCATAGATTCACTCGGATTACCTTTGGCATAATGCGATATATATTCAAAACTCTCATCTGTTCCCTTGTATACAGCACGTTTGCCCCACGCTTTCTTTATGGCATTCTCTGCAGCCTTCTTCCGCTTAATACTGCTGCTTACACATACATACACGCCGATTGCAACAGCCAGCAGTACAAAAACAATAATCTCTAAATCTGTATCTGTCATAAAACCTCCATCTGCCTGTTATTCTGCAATCTGACTGCAGTTTCAAGAGCTGTCTCCATCATTTTAGTAAATCCTGTCTGTCTCTCCTGTGCTGACAGCTTCTCACCCCTGTAGAGATGGTCACTTATTGTAAGAATAGTAAGTGCATGTTTTCTGCATCTGGCAGCAGTCATATACAATGCTGCTGACTCCATGTCAACCGCAAGCACCCCCATCTTCTTCCATCGGTCGTTAACTGTTGCATCATCATTATAAAACACATCTGATGCCAGTACATTACCCACTTTAACCGGAAAGCGTTTTTCTTGTGCAACATCATATGCTGTCTTTAAAAGCGTAAAGTCAGCTATTGGTGCATATGTGCCTGGAAGATTGTACTGTGCCGCAAAATTAGAATCAGTGCATGAGCCCATTCCAAGTACAATATCCATAAGATTAAGGTCATCATCAAATGCTCCCGCTGAACCAATTCTTATAATATTATCCACATCATATACATTATATAATTCATATGAATATATTCCCATTGAAGGCATTCCCATGCCACTTCCCATAACAGATACCCTGCATCCGTTATAAATTCCTGTGAATCCTGACATATTGCGGACCGTATTAAAGCAGCTTACATCTGTAAGATAATTATCTGCTATATATTTTGCCCTTAAAGGATCTCCCGGCATAAGAACTGTCTTTGCTATATCTCCTGCCTGTGCTTCATTATGTGGTGTCCCCATATCTGCCTCCTGTTATCAATCTTAAAAAGGCTGCTTTATATAATAAAGCAGCCCGAATAATTATTTACCTGGGTATTTAATTACTGACTCAACATCATATCCTGCAATCTTATCTCTTCCTTTAAGACCTTCAAGCTCCATAAGAAAAAGAACTTTAACAACTTCTCCTCCAAGCTCTTCTACAAGCTTGATAATAGCTTCTGTAGTTCCGCCTGTAGCAATAAGATCATCAACAATAACAACCTTCTGTCCAGGAGTTATCGCATCCTTATGCATCTCTATAGTAGCTGTACCATATTCAAGTTCATAATCTGCTGATATAGTCTCACACGGAAGTTTTCCCTTCTTTCTTACAGGAACAAATCCCTTACCGGTATTATATGCAACAGGAACACCAAATATAAACCCTCTTGATTCTGGTCCTACTACAACATCAAATTCTGTATCACCTATAAGATCTGTAAGACCGTCTATTGCAAGCTTTAATCCCTCAGGACTCTGGATAACACTTGTAACATCCCTGAATATAATCCCTGGCTCCGGGAAATCCGGTATACTTCTCACATAATCTTCAACTTTCTTGTTCATCTTATATAAATCCTCCTTGGTTATCTGTTAACCTGCATGTCTCGTAATCTCAGGTCATTATAGTATGTTATCTGGTTTCTTCCATGCTCTTTAGAATAATAAAGTGCCTCATCTGCACATTTTATGAAGCCTTCCACATCCATATTTTTATTATCAAGATATGTAAAGCCAGCACTGAATGTTATTATAACATCTTCAGGCAAGAAATCATACTCCTGATTTCTAAAATTAGTAAGCATTCCTTCCAGTATCTTTCCTGCCTGCTTTCTGGTATATCCCGAAAAAAGAATCAGAAACTCCTCTCCTCCGTATCTGCCTGCATGAATCGTATCATCAGTGTACTGGCTTATAACCCGCGATAATGTTCTTAATACCATATCACCTTTGTCATGACCATATGTGTCATTAACTTTCTTAAAGAAATCAATGTCAAGCATCGCAACACATACATCTTTCCCTGAAAAGTAATAATCATGCATTGCCTGCTTGATGTTCTCATATATAGAAAACCTTGTATGAAGCTGTGTCAGATAATCTGTTGAAAGCTTCTCCTGAAGCTTTTTCTCGCCATCATAATATTCAACAACATCTTCCACCTGCAGCTTATTGAAATTATACAATATAACCGATATTGCAAGTACACAGCTTATCAGTAAAAATGTAGCTGCAAAATCTCTTACATCAAGTGCCTTCCCTGCACTGGTGGCACCGTAATTATACATAAATGCTGATGCAATCCATACAACTATTGATGTAGCATATATAACAAAAATGGTCTTTCTGTCATTAAAGAATGAACTTATCACCATTACTACTGCTGTTCCAACCCACAAGGGCTCACAAAAATAAAATAAAAGTTCCTCAGCAGCAAACAGCCCTACCAGTGAAATACAACACATCCTGTTTTTAGTTTCATTAGAAAAATTATCTCTGGAATTAATCATTCTGAATGAGCAGTAGCTTATAATCTGGACCACCGTAACGGATATTAATCTTATTATATCTTCTGTCATTATAGCCGGCAGATTCTTATCAGCAAACGACACTATAATATATAAGATATTAACCGATACCATTATGATAAATAATATTTTCTCAAAGCCAAGCATTTTGTTTCTGAACACATTATGTCTGTAACTTACATGTTCAGCTCCAGTTCCTTTCTTTTCCATTGCAAACCTCTTGTCGTTCAATTATAATTGAATTTATATTATCATAACTTTTCAGTTAAATAAAGTATTTTTTACACAATAAGACACACAAGTCCTGAATTCTCATTCATTACTTTTTCAATTGTATCGCCAATCTTTCCCATGCTCTCAGTTGTCATATTATGTGTTTTTTCATATATTCCGTCTGATACAATCTGTTCTATTGTCTTTCCAAATATATTGGTATCCCAGATTCCGTCCGGATTATCTTTCATATTTCCTTTTATATATTCAATCAGATCTTCTGCCTGATTCCTATTTCCAACAATCGGGGCAATTTCAACCATTATTTCTGTCTTAAGCAGGTTAATAGACGGAACTTTAGCTTTTATCTTAACTCCATATTTATTGCCATTCTTAATCACTACCGGCTCATCCAGTTGTATATTTTCTTTTGAAGGTGTAACAACTCCGAAGCCATTAATATTAACTTCGCTTATTGCATCACCAAAGCTTCCCAGTTCATTCTTCTTGTCTGAAAGAGATTTAATCATATCTATAAGCTCATGCTCATTATTAATCTGCGTTCCTGTAAGTTCACTTAATATTTTATAATACAGATCTTTCGAAAGCTTAAATTCAATTTCAACCCTCCCTGTTGACATATCAACATTTTTCACATCAATCTTTTCTATGTATTCGCATGTATTATTCAACTCAAGATACGCATCCTTCATAACATTTATATTATCAAGAATCGAAAGTGCCGCATCTACTATATGCATCTTAAGCCAGTGTGATGACTCAAGTACTTCAACCCATGCAGGTGCATAAAAATCAAGCTGTGATACCGGAAATTCTTTAAGCACACCTGATATAACCCTGTCAACATCTTCTTTTCTTAGCTGGTCACAATTAAGAGCATAGACATTTACACCATATTTTTCTTTCATAGCTTCTGCAAGCTGCACAGATTCTTTAGCATAAGGCTTCACACAGTTTAATATCACAACAAACGGTTTTGAAATCTTTTTCAGCTTATCTATAGCCATCTGCTCCGCGTTGACATAATTATCCCGTTCTATTCCTGTAAATGAGCCATCTGTTGTAATAACGATTCCAATAGTAGAATGCTCCTCTATCACCTTTTCAGTACCAATCTGTGCTGCCATTGAAAATGGAACCGGTTCTTTTGACCATGGAGTATTAACCATTCTCTCTTTGCCATTCTCCTCTGCTCCCATTGCGCCATCAACCATAAATCCAACACAGTCAATTGCACGCACTTTAATCTTAATATCATCAGCCATGCAGATTGCTGCACTCTCACCAGGTATAAACTTAGGTTCAGTAGTCATAATCGTACTTCCAGCACTACTCTGTGGCAGTTCGTCAATTGTGCGTTGTTTCTCGTTAGCATCTGCAATCTCAGGAATTACACATAGATCCATAAATCTTTTTACAAATGTCGACTTTCCTGTCCGTACAGGACCTACCACACCAAGATATATCTCCCCATTAGTGCGTTTCTTTATATCCTCGTACAGATTAAAGTTTATATTTTCCTTTCTGTCTGACATACTTTCCTCCCTGTAATTAAAGCGGTACATAAAAAATTATGCCTTCCGCATATACTTGTAAAAAATATATGTGAAAAGCATAATTTTTATTCTGCATTTAATTGTAATTTTGCTTAATTCCGAATAGTCGTAATTATTCATCAAATTCCGCAAGCACATAATAACCCCTGCTTGTCTCTCCAACCTCTTTAACAATTCCATGTCTTGACTTTAACCTGTCAGGTGTTGAATAGTTTCCTGACATTGCAACTGCCGGCTCTATCGTATAATAATAACTGCTAGGAAGCTTACCCTCCGTAATATCTACCTCATCTCCTGGCTTGACAAGATTAGGTCTGCTCATTGTGAATTCCATCTGTCTCATGTGCATACATCTCCTTTACAGATTAATCTTTTCTAAACATTTAATCGTATACTCTGCCACCTTCTGCTTTAGATATACATTATTCTCAAGCTTTAACTCAGGATCTTTCTTTAGCATATCTTTCGCTGCATCTGACGCTTCCTTTAATGTCTTTGCATCAGTAAATACATCTGCTATTCCGAAATCAAAATCACCGCTCTGCCTTACCCCGAAGAAATCTCCCGGTCCACGCAATCTTAAATCTTCCTCAGCTATCTTGAATCCATCGTTGGATTTATTAAGAATTTCCAGTCTTTTTCTTATCTTCTCTGACTTATTGCCTGTAACAAATATACAATATGACTGATATTCTCCTCGCCCAACACGGCCTCTTAACTGATGAAGCTGTGCAAGCCCAAATCTTTCCGAATTCTCTACCATCATAACAGTGCTGTTAGGCACATTTACACCAACCTCGATAACTGTAGTTGATACCAGCACATCCGTTTCATGTGCTGCAAATCTTTCCATCACCTCATTCTTTAACGATGGACGCATCTTGCCATGAAGATATTCTATCCTTATATCCGGAAGTTCTTTCTTAAGCATTGCCGTGTAATCAACAACATTTTCAGCCTCTACAGCCTCACTGTCCTCAACCATTGGACATATTACATAGCATTGTCTGCCGGAAGCAACCTGCTTGTGTATAAATGCATACGCCTTCTGTCTGTAGCTTTCATCCACAACACAATTCTTTATAGGAAGTCTGTTCGCAGGCATCTCATCAATTATTGATATATCAAGGTCACCGTACAGTATAATTGCCAGAGTTCTTGGTATTGGCGTTGCACTCATTACAAGAATATGCGGGCTTTTCCCTTTCTGTGAAAAGTCACGGCGCTGGTTTACTCCGAATCTGTGCTGCTCATCTGTTATAACAAGTGCCAGTTCTTTATATTCAACCTTTTCCTGTATCAACGCATGCGTTCCTACTATTATTCCGGCAGTTCCATCTGCAATCCTTGCATATGCTTCCTTTTTCTGTTTCGCTGTCATTGAACCAACAAGAAGTTCAACTCTGATATCAAGTCCCGCTTTTTCAAAGCCTTTAACAAACGATTCATAATGCTGTCTTGCAAGAACCTCTGTTGGCGCCATCAATGCTCCCTGATATCCTGCAATAACCGTATTGATAAGTGCAATTGTTGCAACAACTGTCTTTCCTGAGCCTACATCCCCCTGTATCAGACGGCTGCACAGGTGTTCACCTGACATATCTTGTGCAACCTCTGACACAGTCCTTAACTGTGCATTAGTAAGTGAATATGACAGGCTTTCAAGGAATTGATCCTTTTCTTTGCTTTCTGGTATTACATAGCTGTTCGGTATGTGTTCATTTGCACTCTTTAACGAAAGAGTTGCTAGCGTGAATAAAAAAAACTCTTCAAACGCAAGTCTGTGTCTCGCCTGAACATATTCTTCCATTGTCTTAGGAAAATGTATATTAACAACACTGAAATTATGCTCAGCAAGCGAATATCTCTTTCTTATATAATCAGGTATATATTCCTTTTCAAGTCCCGCGCTGTATTTTTCAAGTGCCTGTGCAACTGCCTTAGTAACAGCATTGTTAGTAAGACCTTTAGTCAGAGGATATATTGGCTGCAGAGTTCCCTGAAGTTCCTTGTACTGGGCAAGTGTATACATTTTCGGCTGTTCTAATAACCAGCCTCTTTTATTAACCAGCCTTCCCCTGAATACATATCTTGTTCCAAGCCTTAATGTATTCTTTAAAAATGGCATATTATACCAGCTGCATTTTATGGAGTCGCCATTATAATCCTTTATAGTCACAGTTAATATCTTAAGCCTGCCGCTCCCATATATATCCGGGCTTTTGCATACCTGTCCTTCAACAGCTACCTCTGTATGCTCTGATTCATGGCTTATATCTTTAACAAAAACAGGCTCATGGTATACATCGTAATCCCGTGGGTATAACCCCACGAGATCCGATACTGTGTATACCGAAAGCCTGTTAAAATTCTCAGCTGTCTTAGTGCCGATTCCCTTTAATTCTGTTATATTCATAATTCTTACTCAACAGATACAATATAATAATAAACCGGCTGTCCACCAAACTGAAGTTCAACATCTACATCAGGGAACTTTTCTTCAATCTTAGAAACAACTGCCTCGGCAGCAGCTTCTTCAACATCAGCTCCATAGTAAACACTTATAAGTTCAGCTTCATCCGACATCATTGACTCAATCATCTCAAGAAGAGTCTCATCCATATCAGTACCAACTGCAGCAAGTCCCTTATCACCTAATCCAAGATAATTATTCTTCTTAATCTCCTTGCCGTCAATTGATGTATCTCTTACAGCATAAGTAAGCTGTCCAGACTTAACTGTTGAAAGACTGTCTGTCATCGCATCGCCATTATCCTTAGCACTGCGTGTTGTCTCAAAGTTAATCATAGCTGTAATTCCCTGTGGTACTGTCTTAGTAGGGATAACAATAAGTTCCTTGTCTTCAACAATTGATGCTGCCTGGTTAGCTGCAAGAATAATATTGCTGTTATTAGGAAGAACATATATTGTCTTGGCATTAATCTTATCTGCTGCATTAAGGATATCCTCTGTCGAAGGGTTCATTGTCTGACCGCCTTCAATAACTTCATCAACACCAAGTCCCTTAAAAATCTCTGCGATTCCACTTCCCGGTGCAATTGTGATAAATCCAAAATCCTTAGCTGGCTCAGCTTTTTTCTGTTCAGCTTCAGAATTTTTCTCCATAGCCTGCTTAGCTGCTGCCGCCTGCAGTTCTGACTGTGCAACAACCTTCTGGTTATGCTCCTCTCGCATATTATCGACCTTCATCTTAGTAAGCTGACCATATTCCAAGGCCTTCTCAAATGCCTGACCTGGATGGTTAGTATGCACATGAACCTTAACAATATCATCAAGAGCAACACATACTATAGAATCACCTATCGACGTAAGGAATGCTTTGAAGTCTGCTTCAGTCTTCTCATCAAATTCCTTATCAAGCATAATTATGAACTCGGTGCAATAACCGAACTTTATATCTACATTCTCTACAGCAGCTCCCTTTCCCGAGCCTGGAACTGTCTGTTCAGTGGATGGCTTACTCTCTGTTATAGAAAAATCTGTAACCTTTCCTGTAAGTGCATCATACATTCCCTTAAGAACAACAACAAGTCCCTGTCCGCCTGAATCCACAACTCCCGCTTCTTTAAGGACAGGAAGCATATCAGGTGTCTTAGAAAGTACATATTCAGCATGTTCAATAATTATACGCATAGCCTCTTCAATATCATCTGTCTGTGATGCAATCTCAGCAGCCTTATCAGAAATACCCTTAGCAACTGTAAGGATTGTTCCTTCCTTTGGCTTCATAACTGCCTTATATGCTGTCTCTGTAGCTCTGCTTGTTGCAAGTGCAAGTGTCTCAACAGTAATTTCAGTTACGCCCTTCATCTCTTTAGTAAAGCCTCTTAAGAGCTGTGATAAGATAACGCCTGAGTTACCTCTTGCACCTCTTAACGAGCCTGATGATATAGCCTTAGAAAGATTCTCCATATTAGGGTTAGCAATAGAACTTACTTCCTTAGCTGCTGACATAATAGTAAGAGTCATGTTAGTACCTGTATCACCATCTGGAACAGGGAAAACATTAAGGTCATTAATCCATTCTTTCTTAGACTCAAGGTTTTTAGCTCCTGCAAGAAACATCTTCTGCACAAGTGCTGCATCTATTGTATTAGTTGCCACGATTATCCTCCATTCTGCAATTAAGCATTATAACAATATTTCAATTAATCAATTACTCTTACGCCTTCAACATATATGTTGATTTTCTTAATCTCAAGGCCGGTAAATTCTGACACTTTATACTTAACATTCTCAATAAGATTATCTGCTACTGCAGCAATGCTTACACCATAAGATATAATAACATGAAAATCAATCTCAATAAGATTATTCTCATCTATAACCACACTGATTCCTCTTGTAAGGCTGTCTCCTTTAAGAAGCTTAACAAGTCCGTCTTTCATGCTGACAGCAGCCATACCCACAATTCCAAAGCACTCAACTGCTGTAGAACCTGCGTACTGTGCAATAACTTCCGAATCAATCGAAACTTTTCCAAGTTTATTCTCCAAAGTTCCCTTCATAGATAGTCCTCCAATACTGCGGCTTGTATTTGTTAACACCCGTAATACGGATGCAAGTTTCGCGCAGTCAAACTTTACATAAAAATATGTATATAAATAGCACAAATATTATACTATCTTTCTACAGAAAAATAAACACATTTTCGAATTCTTTATTAAACTTTGATTATCAAATGAATGTCCAAAAAATAAAGTGAATCGCGTTTTGCGCAATTCACCTTAATATACTGGTATTAACTTTAAAGCTCATAGATTATGCACGCTCAACTAAACCAGAACGTAAGCATGAAGTACAAACATACATCTTCTTAGCATTTCCGTTAACCTTTACTTTAACAGACTTAACATTAGCATTCCAAACTTTATTAGATCTTCTATGAGAATGACTCACTGCATTACCAAAGTGAGGACCTTTTTCGCAAATTGCACACTTAGCCATTTCAATAACACCTCCTTACCGGTATTGGGTAATTTACCCACAACAGAAATTATTGTATCAGATAAAAAAATATTTTGCAACACATTTTTCAAGAATTTTCTTCAAAATTCTCTCAAAAGCACAACATATTGTTCTGATTACTGGCAGAACATGTTATAACCCACAACAATCAATGTAATTATTATGCATACGCACAAGAATACATTATCCATTATAAACAGTGTTATTATCATTCCAACAGCAATCCAGAAGAATATAAATCCAAGCAGTCTGCACATATATATACTTCCTTAATAAGTATGTTATATAATATGCACATTACATATGTTTATGAAAAACTACTCTGCTGCATCTTCAATAGCTTCATCAATATCTGCATCAGTTACAACCTTTTCATCCTTACCCTTGAATTTGTCAATAACATCAGGAATCATATCAAGAATCTTAGTTACAGTATCCTGATTCTTAATATTAACAAGCTTGGTTGCACCATTCTGAATAACTAAAACCGCGCTCGGTGTAACCTTTCCGGTCATTCCACCACCGGCATTATTCTTCTTATCCCCTGCAAATGCTCCTGCTCCAACTCCAAACGAAACATCAACAAGCGGAAGGATAATTGTATCCTTAACCGTAACCGCATCACCAACAACAGTCTTAGCTGATATAAATGCATCCATCCCCTTAAAAAGTGATGCAACTGTTGAATCAAAATTATTCTCTGCCATAAAATCCCTCCTTATTTTGCGAAGCAAAATCCAAATCCTATGATGAGGAGAGGGATTTTGACCTCCTTGTTTTGCGAAGCTCTGATATACATTATAACATAACCTTCTCTATCTGGAAATAAACTTTTTAAACTGTTCATTTCTATACACTCTTAACGCTATCACAAGCACTGAAAATATACGTATATTTCCTTTCAGGAATATACTTCCCTCTTTAATATTCTCACCAAATACCGGTTCTAAAGAAAGGTCAACTCCTGACATACCATAAAAGATTGATATATAAGCAAGCACTTTGCCCATTGTCGCCGGGTCTTCAAATCCAAGTCTTGCATTAATTCTGTATTTCTTAGGTCTAATAACCTTAATAAGTTTCTTTAACTGTTCCACAAAAAAATGAAAAAGTGCCTTATTATCCTCATCTGTCACAAATTCTTTTGCCTTCTTCACTTTTTCTTTAAGCTTGTCAGCCGCTCCGGAAACCTTTTTTACTGTATTCTTTACAAGGTTTATTATCTCTTTAATCTTTGTATATATTACAAAGCATTTATCCTTAACTTTATCAAAGAAGTTCTTATTCTGTGTGGTCTTAGATTCATCTTCTGATACAGTCTCTTTAAGACTCTCTGCAGACTCTTTAATATCTTCCACATTTTTCTTAACAGCCTGTGTATCTTCTTTAGTGTCACTCACAACCTCAGCCATCTTAATCTGTGGTTTTTTCTCATTTTCCGTAAGCTTCTTGGCTTCATCGTCGTTTACAGAAAAAATATTTTCTTCTGAGTGTTTTGTTTTTTTCTTCTTTGATGTCCTATGTTTTGAAGTTTTTTCTTTTTTTTGATTATTACTGTAAATTGTAATAAAAAGTGCCTTGGCTTTAATTGCAAATTCTTCATCATACGAAACAAGCACCCTTAATATTCCAAGCCATGACAATTTCGCATGTGCCTTGAACTTACCATGATAATCAGCATCAGCCTTATATCTTACCGGCACAAAAAGAACTGCTGCCACAACAATTATTACAAGTCCTAAAATACACGCGATAACTATGCCTGTTATCTTAAGTATAAGCAATAAAACATGCAGCATAGCCCCACCTTTCCAGCAGCATGTCAGCTGCCCTTCCTTAATTCTGTGCCAAACCTAAGATAACCAGCGACATCAACGCCTCCTGTATGGGAATATGTGTCGTCAACTATGCATCTTACCAGTTCAAGTGCCTCATCCCTGCCCTTCGCAAGTCCTACAACATACACTTTATCTCTGTATGATTTATTCTTAAAATGTGGCTGTTTCAGCATATTAGCTGAATAAACATCAAGAATATTATCAGGATTGACAGAAATTGCAACAATATAAGTATCTATGGTAAATCTGCTCTTTCTGATAAGACCAAATGTTTTGTATTTTGCTTTTCTTGCGTTATCCCCAAGATAAAGATATCTATACCACTTCAACTTAACATCCCCCAAAAAACTTAAACTTCTCATATGCACATCAGCACATTTGCATTAGTTATCACTTATCATTGTCTTAATAATCTCAACAACTGCCTTCTGCTCTGCATCATCATTGCACTGCATAAGAGAATTATTAATATAAGCCTGTATCTCTTCCGTATTGTTAAAGAATACCGGAAGACTTGAAAGCACTGATGCCATAACAGCTCTCTTAACCATTACATTCATGTTTTTAAAACTGTCGTCAAGTTCCATAATAAGCTTTTCTGCCGTCTCATCAGCATAAGAATTATCAGGAATCTCAGCAAATACCTCTGATTCAAGTTTAACAAAATCACTGCCTGACTGTAACTTAAGTGTTTTAGACAAAGCATTATATGCAGATAAAAGCTCATATTCCTTAAGCTCATCCACAAAGTTAGCAAGGCTGTATTCTATTGCATAATCACCAGATGATACTGCCTCAAGAATTCTTTCCTGTTTTCCTTCAAATGCAGCAAAATCTTCTGAAATATCTTCAAATCTTTCACCTGTAACATAAGCATTTCTCGTCTTACTTAAAACATTCTTGGCATTCTCTATCTCTTCTATTCTGTCAAGCGTATTTCTTCTTGTAAGGACAACTGTGAGTGCATCATTAACAACCTGTGTAAGAAGCACATATACATCAGCATAATCTGTCATCTTCTCAGTTGCAATATCAAGCGCTCCTTTGAGTCTTACATATTCGTCTTTATCAATATTTCTGTAATCAGCCCCTGCAAGTGTGTTATATATATCATAGACATCCGGGAACTTATCAAATCCCGCCTCACCTGAGAGCATCGCACTTGTGCTTAAGGTGTAATAGAAATCATCTATCGAATCCTTTCCAGCACCATGATACAGTGTAAATGCATCTCTGATATGCTCAAAGAATCTGTCCTTTAACATTCTTACAGGAAGCTGTCCTACTATCTCTGAAATCTTGCCATTAATAACAACATCATCCTTATCAGACAATATATAATGCATAATCTCATTAGTCATATAGGTATTATAGTAGTCGTAATCCAATTCACCCTCGTTAAATCTGTACTCAACTCTGTTAAGTACATGTTCATATATTCTTAATCTGTCAACATAAGCTGTTATAACTTCCATAATCTCAATAATCTGTTCACGGAATGAATTGAGTTCGTTGAATGCCTCATAATCATCACATTCATCATTCTCCACGAAACGCTCCACAAGCTCATTAAGTCTGTTAATCATGTTAAGAAGGTCTTTATCATTCTGTAAATCTCTTGCAATATCAAGTACAGTATAATAATTCATGGACATTTTGATAAATCCAAGCCCATTATACATGGAACACATTCCATTACCATACTTTAAAAGATTTTCTGAAAGATTCTTTCCCTTTGTAATTTCGCCTGCTATATAACCTAAATTCTTCAATATATCAAACCTCGTTTATTTTAAATTCAACTTATCCAACGCATCACAGAAATCAAATGTAGCATAGTAATCCTTTATTGTCTCTGCTCGTCTGATCATCTGAACACTGCCATCTTCCTTAAGAAGAAGCTCTGCTGATCTTAACTTTCCATTATACTGGTATCCCATAGAAAAACCATGTGCTCCTGTATCATGGATAATAAGATAATCGCCCATATCAATCTTAGGAAGCATTCTGTCAATTGCGAACTTATCACTGTTCTCACATAAAGAACCTGTGACATCATACTTGTGGTCGCAAGGTGCATCCTCTTTACCCGCAACAGTAATATGATGATATGCACCATAGATTGCCGGACGCATAAGGTTAGATGCACATGCATCAACTCCGATGTATTCCTTATAGATATGCTTCTCATGAATTGCCTTAGTTACAAGACAGCCATATGGAGCAAGCATAAATCTTCCAAGCTCTGTATAGATTGCAACATCACCCATTCCGGCCGCACCAAGAACCTCATCATATACCTTGTGTACTCCTTCACCGATAACTGCAATATCGTTAGGCTCCTGATCTGGCTTGTAAGCAACACCAACACCGCCTGAAAGATTTACAAATTTAATATCTGCACCTGTTTTGTCTCTTAACTCAACTGCAAGCTCGAATAAAATCTTAGCAAGTGTTGGATAATATTCATTAGATACTGTATTACTTGCAAGGAATGAATGGATACCGAAATGCTTAACCCCCTTGCTCTTTAATATCTTAAATGCTTCAATAATCTGGTCATGTGTCATACCATATTTGGCATCACCTGGATTATCCATAATAGATGTTCCAAGCTGGAAATATCCGCCCGGATTGTAACGGCAGCTCATTGTTTCAGGAAACTTACCGTCTAATATCTTATCAAGAAACTCAATATGAGTAATATCATCAAGATTGATAGTAGCACCTATCTCATTAGCATATGCATACTCTTCTGCTGGAGTATCATTAGATGAGAACATAATCTCTTCCGGCTTATAATCAAGCGCATAGCCCATCATAAGCTCTGCCATAGATGCACAGTCAACACCGCAGCCATAATCCTTTAATATCTTTAAAATATATGGATTAGGAGTAGCCTTCACAGCAAAATACTCTCTATAACCTTTATTCCATGAGAATGCTTCCTTTAATCTCTTAGCGTTCTCTCTGATTCCCTTCTCATCATAGAGATGATAAGGAGTCGGATATGTTTTGTCGATTTCCTTAAGCTGTTCAAGTGTAACAAATGTCTTTTTCTTACTCATTATCTTCCTCGTTTCTGTGCTGAATTTATAAAAATCTTTCGCAAGCCCACGTATACAGCACCAACGCATAGTCAGGCCACTGTAAGAAATCCTATATTATGCAGAAATATTTGTCAAGTTTTTAGTATGATATGTCTGCAAAAAATAAGAAGCCACTAAAGGCTTCTTATCAATTAATGAAATTATAAATTAATACATCCCTTAAATGCATCAGGTGCAACTGTTACATTCTTTCCATAGTCCGCTTCTTTAAGACTAAGGCAATTAATGAACGCTTCATTTTCAATTGATTTAAGGGACTTTGGAAACTCAACTTTCTCAAGTCTCCTGCAGTTTTCAAAAGCATTAGGTGCTATTACCTCTACCCCTTCTGGAAATGCAACCTCTACAATATCATCTCTGTTAGAAAAAATCCCTTCTGTTATTCTTGTAAAATCTGACATATCAATCTCTTTAAATGTTCTGTTGTACAATGTCACTTTAATTCGGCTACCACTCATATCATTCCCCTCTTTCCTGTTAGTCCGGATTACTGTTCCAAAAGCTTAATAACAAGTGGACTTATCATAGATGCCTGTGCCTGATATACTGACTGTGGATCATTCTTATATACATTATCATAAGGCATTCTGTTAATAAGCTGAACATTTGCCTCTATCTGTCCATAATATGTCCCAGTCTTTATGTACTGCTGTTCATCACTGCTATTATTAATAATATCCGTTCCTGTTACACCAATTCTTTCTGAACCGGTTCCTGTGACTATATTATACAATTCTGCAGCTAAATTGTCACCTTTATCTGCAGATATTGCCGAAAATAATTTAGCAAGGATATCCTTATATGTTTCACATACATACAGATACTCCTCATAACTTATAAGCGAACTGTTATCCTGTTCCTTATAACCGCTTCCTGTCCTTTCAGTCGCTGTATGTTTACTGACATAATTCCCTGTAATTGTATCAGGAGCATTCACATCAGAAGCTGAAGTAAAATCTGTAGCATATGCACCATCAACGGTTGTTGAATCGTTAGCAAGTACACCACCTAATATATCATTAATCTTGCTGATATAATTAAGCGTTTCTTCATACGGAGGCACTCCTCCATACTTCTGTACTGAACCACTGCCAGCATTATATGCTGCAAGAGCAAGCGTAGCATTACCATCATAACTGTCTAACAGCTCTGATAACATCTGTGCACCGGCATATACATTCTGTCTGGCATCAAAAGGATCCGTAACACCATAGCTTTCTGCCGTATATGGCATAAGCTGCATTATTCCCTGTGCTCCGCAATACGATACAGCATCCGGATCAAACCCTGATTCTGCCTGTGCTACAGCTTTAAGAAAATTCTCATTGATTCCAAATTCTTTTGCTGCTCCGGCAAAAATATTCTCAAGAGAATCATCCACAGTAATATTATTATATATTTTATCAAAATCAGTCCCACCAGAATTAACATATGTCTGGTTATTAACAAGATATATGTCACCATCTGACGGAGTGATATAGTTAACAGTATTCATCATCATTCCTCATAATCATGCAATTAATCACTAAACAATATTATACATTCTCACGACTTCAATATCAATAGCCGAAATATGTATCAAACACAGCTTTTGCTACTACCTGTGCACTTGACACACCAGAATAACCCCCTTCCAGAATCACACATACTGCTATCTGGGGATTATCATAAGGTGCAAAGCCCGTAAACCAGCTATGATATCTGTCAGAGTCATCATACTGTGCCGAACCGGTCTTTCCTGCTGCTTCATATGATGAATATTTCATAGAATTTCCTGTACCAGAAGTTATTACCTCTCTCATGCATTCTGTAAGGTATTCTGCCTCTTCTGCTGACATCACAGTTCCTGCCTCTGCTGGCTTATTCTTAACAACCGTTCTTCCCTCACTGTCACTTATACTGTCAACAATATAAGGAGTCATCATAACGCCATCATTAGCAACACTAGCCGCTATCATCATATTGTGAAGCGGTGTCATCATCGTCCTTCCCTGACCGATACCGGTCTCCTGCATCTCACTTATCGAAGAATCCTGTGTTACAGCCATTGTACTCTTAGAATACTCAAACCCTACAGGAAGATTAGAATTAAATAATAATGTACTGCACAGATTCATGAAAGATGTCTTATTAAGTCCTGCTCCAATCGTAGAAAATGCAGAATTACAGGAATTAGCAAATGCTTTCCTTAAATCCTGATATCCATGTGCCGTATGATCAAAGCATGCAATAGTAGTTCCACCAGATATATATGCCTGTCCATCACAATTATATGAATAATTATAATAATCATTCTGATTCTGCCTTATATATGCAAGAGCAGTAATTATCTTGAATGTTGAACCAGGTGGATATAGCCCTTGCGTTGCCCTGTTTAAAAGCACCGAATCCGCACTATCGTAAGTAATCCACTCATCATAATCGGTATTTACTGCATTTGCATCAAATGATGGATTCGATACCATTGCAAGAATCTTACCCGTAGCAGGTTCCATCGCTATAACTGCACCTTTATTATTACCAAGTGCTTTATATGCCGCTTTAGTAAGTTCAACATTAAGTGTTGTTGTAACATTATGCCCCTTTGCTTTTCCTCCAGACAGGTCATTACCAATCTGATCAAGCACATTATCTGTCTCACTTAAAAGAAAATAATTCTGAGACTGTTCTATTCCTGTCTTCATCCCTGTAAGAGAAGTAAATCCAACCGAATGACAGAACAGATTATCATAAGGATAATAACGTGTTTCATTGCCATCCTCATCCGTAAGCGTTGTTGCAAGTACATCTCCGTCATCTGCTAATATATCACCTCTTACAACCTTGCTTTCCTGATTGTCTACTCTTTTATTGTAAGGATTATTCACAATTGTTCCTGCATCTTTTACATTAAATATACACAGATACACGATAGTTGCAAGAAAAAGTCCTACAAAAAAGAATGCAATTATATTAGTCTCTTTATTTCGCAGATTCTTCTTTTCATTATCAACTATATCACTTTGTATGTTTTGTTTTTTTCTTCGTCTGTCCTGTTTTTTGTTTTCTGCCATCTTTCCTGTCACCTTCATCCTGTCTCATATTGTACATTCCATTAATAAGAGCAAACATTATAAGCGAGCTTAATATAGAGCTTCCACCGTAACTTACAAAAGGAAGTGTAACACCTGTCATCGGTATAAACTTAATTGCACCTCCCACAGTTAAGAACACCTGAACCCCATATGTAACCCCAAGTCCTACAGCTACAAGACGATAAAAAAGTGTCTTACATCTTGAAGCTATATTCATCATAAGAATAAGATTATTAAGGCACACTAAGAATAGAGCTATTGAAAATATGAGTCCAAATTCTTCAGATATAGCAGAAAACATAAAATCTTTCTCTGCTACAGGTATCTTATCAGGCATACCCTGACATAATCCATATCCAAACCACGATCCCATACCAATTGCAAAAAGAGACTGACATATCTGATATCCGCTAGTATCAATATATTCCCACGGATTACGCCATACAATAACTCTCGCCCTCACATGTGCAAAAAGCTTATATGCAATAACAGATGCACCCGCTCCGGCAAGCAGCCCTGCCCCGGCATATGAAAGCTTCCTTGTTGCTATATAAAGCATTGCGATATATACTACAAAAAATATAAGTGCCGCACCAAGGTCCGTTGAAAGCACAAGTATAATAACATGAAGTGCTGCAAATACTGTAACAATACATGTCTGTTTAAATGTTGTTGATTTATTAAACATTGAAGCAACAAACATAACATACAAAATCTTAACAAACTCTGCCGGCTGTACAGAAAATGCTCCTATGCTTAATGTAAGATTGGCTCCATACACCTTATTTCCTAATAAAACAGCACACAAAAGCACAAGTCCCGAAATGCAATATATCCATCCAAAGTTTCTGAAACTCTTAACTGATTTGATAAGCCATGGAACAAGAAACATAATAACCGTTCCAAGCACAGCAATAACAAACTGTTTAACACATTTGTCAAAATTAAGCCTTGCTATCATGATAAATCCAACTGACATCAGCATACACATATTATTAACAAGAAGCCTTGAAGCCTTTGGATACAATATGTAATAAAACACAATGAATACTATAAGATATATAAGCTGCACAAAATAAAAGCCTATATATCTAGTCTCACCCTTCATAAGATACAACACATAATATCCAAGGAAATGTATCGCAAATATTATAATATACTGCTGGATATATATTCCTTTTCTCTTTTCTTCCTTATGGATTATTGCTCCTCTGTAAGCAGAAAGAACATAAAACGCCATCAGAAAAGCAAATATGTATTTTGTAAGTTCAATAAAAACTGACTGCATAGCAATCTCCTTTATTCAAGTCACTTAATCTTAGTCGATTGCCTGATGAAAATGTCCTGTAGTACCACCACTCACTCCATCAGTCATAACTAATTGTATATCATCTGCTTCACTTTCGTCAAATTCATAACGAATTACACACACACCGCATTCTTCGGGATTTTCTTTTGTAAGATTGAGTTTTTCTCCATTCATTACAGAATAACAGAATTCACACATACTTTCCACCGTATAAGAGCTGCCCTTCGGCCCTGTAATATTAATGCTGCCCCAGCTTCCGTCACATCTTCCGTAAGTTCTTCTCACACACTGTTCAGATACCATAAGAGGCACATTCCCATATACTACAAGTTCCGTGTCACTTCCAATTACAGGCTTCATCTCCTTATCTGTAAGTTCAAGCGGCAGTGTCATTCTGTCAAGAATAACCCCGGCATTACTGCACAGCCTTCTTAATTCTTCTTTTGCAAATGTATTAAATATATATATGCTGCTGTCTGTAATAATATGCACCTTGTCAGATAATTTCTTCCAGTTGTCACTTCCAAGAAAACCAATCTGCTCAATATTACGGCATACAAACCTGTCTATGCCACAGTCAGAAGCCTTCTCACACAAGCACTTAAACTTATCATATTTCTCTGCCTTAAGAATATGTGGAAGGAACATATATACATATATTCCATGTGACTGACAGTGCTTTACAGCCTCTTTTAATGAATTCTCATCATTCATATAAAACATCTTATAATCAAGATAAATGCTTTCAACACCTGAAACTGATGCTGCTTTCTTTACCTGCGCTATATCATGAAGGTATGCAGCTTTTCTTACCTGATAATTATTATCATCAGTATTCTCCCTATCGTCAGGCTCTGCACATTCAGGCTTATTATAAGTTCTTACAAGACTGTGCTTTAAATGTGTCTCAAGCTGTTCAAGTACATTTCTTCTTAATTCCTTAATCCAGCCGACAGGCACAAACACACCATCATCAAGCTGCACTTCTGCATCTTCCACCACAAAACATGTATCGCCGGTTTTCTTTAAATTCTTAACCAGTTCCTCCTCTGAGGCCGGACGGCTCTGTGCTTCGGTAACTATCTCTCCTGTACATGTCTTTTCAATTCCATCATACATTACTGTAAGTGATATATTTTCATTCTTTCTTACAACAAACCTCATATCTACATGAAGCTTAGGTGTTATTCCGACATAATTGTCCGCTACATATGCCTTAATCTTAGCATTATTCATTCTGTTGACAATTCTTCCCTCATACAGCGGGTATTTCTTAGGAAGATTAACAACCAAGGTCTGTCCTGCTGCCACATCAGCTCCGCTCTCAAATGAATGCTCTTTATCAATCTCAAAGACATCGCCTCTGTTCACATTCTTTAATGCCTTAAATGTAATTCTTCCTGCCTTGTTAGATACTACCTTAAGGCACTCCGTTCCCATATGGTTAGGACGCCCCAGTGACATCATCTTCTTTCCCTTGACGCTGTCATAATAGCCTGTAGTAAATGCACCTCTGTTATATATATCTGAAAGGTCATCAATATCCTTCTTATCTACCTTGAAGCCTTTTCGTCCTCTCTCAAGATACATATCAACATATTTACGGTAAATATGCGTTACCATAGCCGCATATGTGACATTCTTCATACGGCCTTCAATTTTCAGAGAATACACTCCACTTTCTATAACATCAGGAAGTATCTGTAATGCACACATATCCTTAGGGCTTAATGCGTAACTGTTGTTTCTGTTATTAATCTTTTCACCGTTATCATACACATCATAAGGCATCCTGCACGGCTGGGCACACCTTCCCCTGTTGCCGCTTCTTCCTCCGTTAAAGCTTGAAAGCAGGCATTGTCCCGAATAACAGTAACATAATGCTCCATGCACAAAGCTTTCTATCTCCACATCTAATCTCTCATGAAGCTGCTTTATTTCCTGCAGATTCATCTCTCTTGAAGTGACTATTCTTGTTGCACCAAGTTCCTTTAAAAGCCTGCTGCCATACACTCCGGTCTGTGTCATCTGTGTGCTTGCATGTATATCAATATCAGGAAAATGTTTTCTTATAAGGTTAAACACACCCATATCCTGTACAATCACTGCATCAAGACCTGCCTCATAGAATGGTATAAGATATTCTATAAGACTGTTCTCTATCTCTCTTGACTTAAGAAGAGTATTAACTGTCAGGTAAACCTTTCTACCGAATAAATGTGCATATTCAATAGCACAGATAAGCTCTTCATCATTAAAATTATTGGCAAATGCCCTTGCTCCAAACATATTGCCTCCCAGGTATATGGCATCTGCCCCTGCCGCCACAACAGCTTTCATAATATCAAGTGAACCTGCTGGTGCTAAAACCTCCACCTGTGTTTTTCTCTTATCAACATTCATAGTTGTAACCGCCTTTAAATTAAATGGCTGCTGCAAATGCATTTGCAACAGCCGTTATTATTAATACCAGATAATCTTATGTAAATCACTTCTTAGAGTCATTCAGTTCTGTCTCTAACTTGACAATATTCTTCTGATACTTATTAATCTCACTCTTTAATTCCTTAATCTCTTTTGCTGAACTTTCTGCCTTAATCTGTGCTGCAATAAGTTCATGCTTAAGGTCGTATATTTCCTTATCCTTGTTCTCAATATCTAATGAAAGACTGTCTGCCATCTTCTTAGCCTTGAAGTAATCATCTGCAATATTAAGATACATCATATCAGTTCTGAGCTCTGCTGACATTCGTCTGTAACTCTCTTCTTTATTAAATTCAGTTATCTTGTTATTAATGTATGATGCAACTCTCTGAAGATACTCCTCGCTTTCATATCCACCAAGCTTGATTACCTTACCTCCAAGAATTACTTCTGCTGTATTCTTTGATGACATAAGTCCCCTCCATATATGTAGAAATAAACATATTAAGTATATAATAAATACACTTACTATTCAACTCATAAAACACATTCTTTAGAATATTTTATGTTATTTTTGTTTGAATGGCCTGCCAAGATTATCATAAGCTGCTTTAGTTGCAACTCTTCCTCTTGGAGTTCTGTTAATATACCCGTTCTGTATAAGATATGGCTCATAAACATCTTCAAGAGTTCCTGAATCCTCGCCTATTGAAGCTGCCAGTGTCTCAATACCGACAGGTCCGCCATCAAACTTATCAACTATTGTAGTAAGTATAACACGATCGTTACGGTCCAATCCATCTCTGTCAACATCTAACAGATTAAGTGCATAATCAGCAACATTCTTATTGATATGTCCGTTATATTTAACCTGTGCAAAATCTCGCACTCTCTTTAAAAGTCTGTTGGCAAGTCTCGGTGTTCCTCTGGATCTTCTTGCAAGCTCATGTGCTCCGTCTGAGTCAATATCAACATTAAGCACATTGGCTGAACGGATAATGATTTTCTCAAGCTCCGGAACTGTATAGAATTCCATATGGCTTACAACACCGAATCTGTCTCTTAAAGGAGCTGATAAAAGTCCCGCTCTTGTTGTTGCACCTATCAGAGTGAACTGTGGCAGATCAAGTCTTATAGACCTTGCTGTTGCACCCTTTCCGATCATAATATCAATCTTATAATCCTCCATTGCCGGATACAGCACTTCTTCAACCTGTCTGTTAAGTCTGTGAATCTCATCAACAAAGAGAATATCACCCTCACTCAAGTTGTTAAGTATAGCTGCCATATCTCCCGGCTTCTCGATTGCAGGACCGGATGTAACCTTGATATTAACCCCCATTTCATTAGCAATAATTCCTGCCAGAGTTGTCTTTCCAAGTCCCGGAGGTCCATAGAAAAGCACATGGTCAAGTGCCTCTCCTCTTTCCTTTGCTGCCTCAATATATACTTTAAGATTACTCTTAACCTTATTCTGTCCAACATAGTCATCAAGAGATAATGGTCTTAAGGAATTCTCAATACCATAATCTTCTTCAGTTATCTGTGTTGATATAATCCTCTTTTCCATATAGCCCCTCATTTCTCAAATACTATTCTGCTCTAGAATTTAGCCAGCTTCTTTAACGCTTCCTTAAGAACCGTCTCAGAATCCTTATTCTCTATATCTTCCACTTCCTTGACAGCAACAAGTGCATCTTTGCTTGAATATCCAAGTGATACAAGTGCCTCAACAGCGTCATTTCTTATCATCATAACATTACTTACATTACTGTTATTGTCTGCCTTTTTATTCTTAGAAAGTGCTGATTCAAATACTTCATCAAGCTTTAACTTATCCTTAAGCTCAATTATAATCTTCTGTGCTGTCTTAGGTCCGATACCAGGAAGTGCCTTGATTGCTGCCACATCATCAGCAAGAACTGCAAATCTTAAATCATCTGCTGTGATATTAGATAATGCACCAAGCGCTGCCTTAGGGCCAATACCATTGACACAGATAAGCATTTTAAACATGCTTAAATCATCTCTTGTAAGGAATCCGAACAGACTGCATTCATCTTCCTTGACATTCATATATGTATATATCTTAACCTCACTGCCAACTGATGGAAGCTCACCAAGAACTGAACCCGGAACATATATATTATATCCGATTCCATTGGCTTCCACAACGATTACATCTGGCAGGATTTCGGCAAGTTCACCTTTAATGTATGAAATCATTCTCTACCCCCAAGACAGTAATTGATAAACTGCTGTGCTGTTCTTCCTGATATTCCACCATGTGAAAGTTCCCACTTGTTAGCCTCTGCCATAAGCTCTTCATCTGTCATCTTAACATTATTCTTCCTTGCAAGACCAATAACAATATCAAAGAATTCTTTCTGTGATGGCTTAGAGTAGCTTATCTGGCATCCAAATCTGTTCACTAATGAAAGCTTCTCCTCAATAGTATCAGATCTGTGAAGGCCGTTATTGCTCTCTAAATCATTTCTGTCATTCCATGTTTCCTTGATAAGATGTCTTCTGTTAGATGTTGCATAGATAAGAATATTATCAGGCTTAGTCTCAACACCACCTTCAATTACAGCCTTTAAGAACTTGTATTCAATCTCGAATTCCTCGAAAGATAAATCATCCATATATATTATGAACTTGTAATTTCTGTTCTTAATGCTTGCTATAACATTAGATAAATCCTTGAACTGATGTTTGTATATCTCTATCATTCTAAGACCCTGGTCATAATATTCATTGACAATAGCCTTGATAGAAGTTGACTTACCTGTTCCGCTGTCACCGAAAAGAAGCGCATTATTAGCTTTTCTTCCCTGAACAAATGCCTCTGTATTCTCCACAAGCTTCTTCTTCTGGATTTCATAACCTATAAGATCATCTAACATAACCTTATCCATATTGTTAATTGGTGTAAATGTAACGCCATTATCACCGCCTATTACTCTGAATGCTTTATTAAGTCCGAACATTCCTACACCATATGCTTTATAGAAATCAGTAACATAATTAAAGAACTCATTCTCGTCCTTTGCTGTCTCAAGCTTAAGGCTTAAAGCCTGTACCTTCTCACTTACATTCTTATTGTACATAAGCTCTTTCTTAACAATTGCCTTGTAATCAGATATAAGTGAAAAACAGTTGATTCCAAGTGCAACCTCAATAGGTCTGAAATCATAATTAAACAGATTCATAAACACCTTGAAGTCGTTCTTAGCAAATTCATTAACGCTTCCATCATTAGCGCCTACCTTTTCACATGTAAGGCTGAATGGATTCTCATTAGTTATAAGATAGAATGTAAGGTAATTATGCCATAAATTCTTATCAAAGCCATAATCTGTGGCAACCTCCAATATTCTCTTAATCTGCTCATATATATCACTTATAAGCTTGTCAGGAGTCTCCTCATCCCTGTCAAATTTTTTGAAAATATCGGACATTTTCATAAGAATAGTGTCCTCATGATTACCATATATAATAAGTTTCGCAACTTCTCTGTACATTATTATTCCCTCTTCTTTCTCTTATTAATTACAAGCTGCATGGCAAAGATGGCCACACCTGCAAGTGACACCAACGCTCCCTCTTTAAGAAGCGGCGTAGAATACTTAAGTGTTACATTATGCGTTCCACCCGTAAGATATACAGCCATATACTGACCATTAGCATTATATAGCTTTTGTCTTTCCCCGTCTACATATACCTTCCAGCCCTTTGAATAAGGGATTGTAAGACACAGATATTTATTACGGTCAAGTGTTATCTGTCCTGTAACCTTATTATTTCCAAGTTCTACATCTTTTAATACATTTTCTTTAAGTGTATTAATCTCGTCAGTGTAACTGTCCATTGGCTGGCATACAATCTGTATATCATCATAAGAATACACACCAATCTTCTGGAAAGTCACTGTAACTGATGTCACATTTTCTTCCGAATAGCCCATATTCACACTGAAATCATGCTGGTTACTATAATAGCTGTAATCAGATGTAAAGTAATTCATTGACTTGGTTACTCCTGTATCAGTCGTAATCCCAAGCTTAACACTGCTTGTAGACTGTGTCCAGTATATGAAATTCTTAAATATCTTCTTCTTTTCATTATGTGAAAGCTCTTTCCAGTCTGCCTTAGAGTATAAGTCTAATGGATCAAACTTCCTCTTTCCAAAATACAGCTGAAACTGTGCTGCGCCTTCATAATCAAGACCATTAATATTAAAGTATGTCTCACCTGCACCACTGCCTGTAAAGTTAAATGTTACCGTGGCACCTGCCTTAGTTACTGCAAATGTATTGTCAGTACACTGTACCTCTTTGGCATCATAATCCATTGTATAATCTTTAATCTGGCTGTCATAACTTAAATCTTTAACAGATACCCTGTCAGGAAGCGCCTCCCTGGTATCTTTCCCACTCCTGTCAATAACAACAGCCTGAAGCATAGCTTTCTGCTTATCTACTGCACTTAAGCCTTCCCATTCCCTCTTATTAACAGCTTTGTCATAGGTAAAGCCTAATGGAAGTGCATTGTCGTTATTATACATTACATAATCATCATTTTCTGATTCATAAGTAAATCCATATGGAACAAGTCCGCCGGTCTTACTCACCAGATACTTTGAGGCAGATGATAAAGCTATAAGAGACGACCTGTCATCATAGCCTGTGTATTTGTGCGGAAGCAGCGTATCAAGCCTGATTGCACAATCATATCTGAACTTCGATACATACGGATTAGTAAGTGTCCAGTACAGATTAGAGGATGATATTCCTGTTATGCAGTTCATATTGTACGAAAGTCCAGAGCCTGAATATCTGATAAAATCTGTATCTTCAGCATCTTTACTTATAAGCTCCTTCTCGCTTCCAAACACATCTTCCTGTGCCATTTTAACGCTTATGCACTGTGCCGCATAATTTTCCCCAAATGAAGCATTTTTCCATATACCATTAGCTAATGCCGCCAGCATAACCGCTACTGTCACCATCATGCATCTGTTATATTCATTAACATTCTTTATGCTAAGTCCAATTAGCAATATTACTCCAATTGCAACTGCACTTATAAGCTTGCCATTTCTTGAATACTTTACGCACATACATACCACAAAATATATTGTAAGTGCAATTCCAATAAAGCGGATTTCTTTTCTTTCCAGTGTTATAAGACGCGGCATCATGCACACAAGTATATATGCACATAATAATGCAAATGAATATATCCACCTGTTACACATATATGAAAATCCGTTCATTGCCTGTCCGAAAAACGGTATACATATCATCACCGCACTTATAATAAAATAAGTCTTAAGCATTGTGTACTTACGTCTGCTCTTAAACATTAAAAGCACTGCAAGCAACACAGGTACTGCAAATCCCATGCATGTCCAGAAATTATCACCCTCAACGATAAAAAGTCCCGGAAGCTTTGCATAGTATGAAAAAGGATATACCAGTCCCATTTTGTTAGGTGTATTAAATCTGCTGTCACTTAAGAAAACGTGAAGCACAGGGAGAAACACTATTGCCGCCATACACAGTCCTGTAACCGATGAAACTGCAAGTCTTAATATTCCTTTGCCCCACATTTTTACATTCTTTCCATAACAGAATATGAATCTTACAATAACATATATAATTGTTGTGAACACAAGCATGTAGAAGAAATAAAAATTACTCATTGCAGCAACAGCTACTGTTATTGTAAAGAGCCACATTTTCTTCTCTCTGATTATCTTCTCAACACCCAATATAAGCAGCGGATAATACAGAAGCGGGTTAAGAAAGAACGGATGTCTTACCGCATTGTATATTGCCCAGTAGCAGAATGCATAAGCTACTGCTCCTGGAAGGACATATCTTTTCTTATGTCCTGTATAAAAGCAAAGCATTGAAAATGCTATACCTGACAGATATATTCTTAAAAGAATCATTGCTTCATAGAATATATACATGTACTTTGCTGGAAACAGGAAACATAAAAATGTAAATGGGTCGCCAATCACATAATAGTGAAATGTTCCTATAACATCACTCCCCTCACCTATTGCAAAATCCCACTGTGGTATTACAAACTGATGATTGATAAATATATTTTTAAAGAAATCCCTTAAATACTGTGAATAATATATGAGTGACTTATAATGCTGTTCCCAGCCATCAACCTCCCATATGAATGTCTTTCTAGTGAAAAAATAAAAAGAAAACACACCTATAGCAAGGATTGCAAAAATAACTGAATAAGCCAGAAAATATGTTGATTTTCTGGAATCAAGTCTTTTATAAAAATCTTGTAACTTCGATTTCATCTCTGCCATAGGTGTATCTTCTCTTTTCTTAAACTAGGAAACTGCCATAAGCATAAGCCTACGGCAGTTTCTTATTATAACTTATTGTGATTAAATTATCAATGAAGATGTATTATCTTCTTAGGGCACTTCTCAGCACACTTTCCACAACCTGTACACTTTGAATAATCAATATGTGCAATATTGTTTTCTACTGTAATAGCACCGAACTCACACTGCTTTGTACATAACATACATCCAATACATCCAACAGAGCATGCTGACATAACATCTTTACCCTTATCGTTAGATGAACAGTTAACTGTATAGTTACTCTTGTATGGTATGATTTCAATAAGGTGTCTTGGACATACAGCAACACATTTACCACATGCTTTACATTTGCCCTTATCTACTACAGCAATACCATTAACAATATGAATTGCATCAAAAGGACATGCCTTAACACATGAACCATATCCCATACATCCGTATGTACATGCCTTAGAACCGCCGTTAGGAACAACGTTCATTGCTGTACAATCCATTGCACCTGAGTACACATAATTTTCTTTTGCTTTGTCGCAGTCACCAGCACATTTAACAAATGCTGTCATTCTTACTGATTCTCCAACTTCCTCACCCATGATTGCACCAATCTTTGCTGCAACCGGTGCGCCACCAACTGGACATGCGTTAGCTGGAGCTTCTCCTGCGGCAATTGCCTTAGCAAGTGCATCACATCCTGCATATCCACAACCACCACAGTTGTTTCCAGGAAGCTCTGCTCTTACATCTATCTCTTTCTGATCTACTTCAACATAGAACTTCTTACCCATTACTCCGAGGAAAAGTCCGAGAAGAAGACCAGTGCAGCTTACAACAACTGCAGCAATAATTATACCTGACATCTTGTCGTCCTCCTCTTAAATAATACCTGAAAATCCAAAGAATGCGATAGCCATAAGTCCTGCAGTAAGTAATACAATAGGCATTCCCTTAAAGCTTTCCGGAACATCATTGAATTCGTTTCTTTCACGTATACCAGCCATGATTATGATTGCTATTGTAAAACCAACAGCTGTTCCTAATCCACTGACTACAGAATCTAAAAGCTTCTGACCAATATTAAGTCCTGCTGCTGTGTTATAGTTCTGTACGTTAGTAAGTGCAATACCAAGTACTGCACAGTTAGTTGTAATAAGTGGAAGGTATACACCAAGTGCTTCATAAAGAGATGGTGATGTCTTCTTTAAAAACATTTCAACAAACTGAACAAGTGCCGCAATTACAAGGATGAATACAATTGTATTCAGATATGTAAGCTTAAGCGGTGTAAGTATACAGTCATATATAAGACTGCAGACAGCTGATGAAATAGTGATAACGCCGATAACAGCGCCACCCATTCCTGCTGCTGTGTTTATCTTCTTAGAAACTCCAAGGAAAGGACACAAACCGAGGAACTGGCTTAAAACTACATTATTGACAATTGCTGTACTTACAGCTATCAATAATAACTGTGAAAAATATCCCATATTTACCTCCCTTAGTTATTCTTAGCCTCAGCCTTAGCTTCTTCTATCTCTTCTGTGTAGTCAGGAACTTCTGCAGGCTTCATGCCTTTATTTCTCTTAATTCTGTTCATAATTGCAATCATGAATGCAAGAACAAAGAACGCTCCTGGTGCAAGGATAAAGATACTTGCTGGTGTGTAACCGATTGTTGAGAGATCAAATAATGCGTTAGTACCATCTGAGAAAATTGTACCGCCACCGATAAGCTCTCTTATTGCTCCAAGGATTGTGATAGCAATTGTGAATCCAAGTCCCATACCTATTCCATCAAAGAATGAAGGAATTGGAGGATTCTTAGAAGCATAGGCTTCCGCACGTCCAAGGATAATACAGTTAACAACTATAAGAGGAATATATATTCCAAGTGAGTCGTACAGACTTGGCAGGAAGCCCTGCATAAGGAACTGTACCATTGTAACAAATGATGCAACGACAACGATGAACGCTGGCATTCTTACACCATCTGGAATAGCCTTACGAAGTAATGAAATCATAAGGTTTGATAATGCAAGTACTACTGTAGAAGAAAGTCCCATACCTATACCATTGATTGCTGATGTAGTAACCGCAAGTGTAGGACACATACCAAGTGTAAGTACCAGGGTAGGATTCTCTTTAATAATACCATTATAAAGTCTTTCTATACATTTATTCAAAGTCCGCACCTCCCTAGTTTCCTGCCACAAGCTTGTAAACTGCAAGCGCATAATTTACACCCTTTGTGACTGATTTAGAAGTAATTGTAGAACCACCGATTGCATCAACATTAGCATTGCTTTCTGATGCTGAACCATCTGTTACTACTGAAAATGATGCAACTGCATCAGACTTAGCTGTAAACTGTGATGTAAATGATGGATCCTGTTTAGCTCTCATACCAAGACCAGCAGTTTCGCTGATTGAAAGGAATGATACTCCAAGTACCTTTCCATCTGTTGAAATACCAACTGTAAACTTGATATCTCCGCCGTAACCGTCACTATCTGTAACTGTTACAACATAACCTGCTGTCTCGCTGCCTTTCTTTCCTATAGCAACTTCATTGACCTTATCCTTAGAGAAGTCAATGTCTGATGAAGCATTAATATCATCATCAGAAGGAAGGGCATTTATTGTCTCGAAGCTGTCTGCTTCTGCAAGAACTGCTTTGTAAGCCTTTTCCTTGGCATTCTCGTTAGCCTTTGCAATAGGATCAAGTGTTATCTGATATACAACACCAAGAAGAATTCCGGCTACAAGTGTTATAGCAAATAAAACTAATGCATCTTTAACTATTTTCTTCATCTTATGCAGCCTCCTTTGCTTTCTTCTCTGGCTTCTTCTTACCAAATGACTTAGGAACTGTTACTCTCTCAATAAGAGGAACTAAGAGGTTACAGAAGATAATTGCATATGAAACGCCTTCTGCTGAACCACCATACATTCTGAAAATGAATGTAAGAAGACCTAAGCAGCAGCCAAATACAATTTTACCATTAGGTGTAATTGGTGAAGTTACATAATCTGTCGCCATGAAGATGGCACCAAGTAAAAGTCCACCACCACATACTTCCTCAAGCATGTAGATTACATCGAAATGATGTCCTGGTGCAAAAAGGAATATAAGCGCTGCAAATACACCTACATATATTACAGGTATTCTCCAGTTAATAACCTTTCTTGCAAGTAGGTAGATACCACCTAAAAGAAGACAGATTGCTGAAGTCTCACCGATAACACCACCTGTTGTACCAATAAACATCTTAGCTAATGAAACAACGCCTGTTGATTCTGCACCAGGCTTAAGGAGTGCAAGAGGTGTTGCTCCTGAATATGCGTCTAAAAATCCGTTAGATGTAACAAAATTAGTCATCGGGCCTGTATATGCAATAAGAAGGAAACATCTTGCTGCAAGAGCAGGGTTCATGAAGTTCTGTCCAAGTCCTCCAAAAAGCTGCTTAACTACGATAATTGCAAATACACATCCTACGATTTCAAAACCAACATTTAATGTTGATGGAATATTTAATGCAATAAGAAGACCTGTTACTGCTGCACTTAAATCTGTAACAGTAACTTTCTTATGCATGAAATACTGATATAATGCCTCACATGCTACACAAGTAACAATACCAATTACTATACGAAGCAGTGCATCGAGGCCAAAATTAACTATACCAAATATGCTGGCAGGAGTTAAAGCAATAAGAACATCTCTCATTATTGTCTGAGTAGTATTCCCGCTTCGCACATGAGGATTAGTCGATACGTTAAAAATCTCACTCACTTTGATTGCCCACCTTTCTACTTCTTTCTTCTGTTAGCAAGTACTGTACTTCTCATAGCCTTAATCTGCTGTGTTAATGGTCTCTTGGCTGGACAGACATATGAACAGCTTCCGCACATTACACATTCCATACCATCGAACTTAGTAAAGCCTTCTTCATCATTACGAGATGCAAAACCGGCAAGCTTTGCTGGAAGAAGGTGTTCCGGACATGCCTCACCACATTTACCACATCTTATACATGCAGAAGACTCTATCTTAGATACGATATCATTCTGGAATACAAGAAGTGATGAACTTCCCTTAACAACAGGTACGTCAAGACTGTACATGGCAAATCCCATCATAGGACCACCGGAAATATATTTCTCTGGTTCTCCTACAGGACCACCGGCAGCATCAAGAAGCTGTCTGTAATTAGTTCCTAACCATACATAGAAGTTGCCAGGCTCTTTAACTCCGTCACCTGTTACAGTACATATTCTCTTAGTAAGAGGCTTACCTTCTATAACTGAAAGATAGATTGAGAATATTGTATCAACATTATGTACGATACAGCCTGCATCAGCTGGAAGCATGCTTGAATTAATAGCTCTTCCTGTTGTTGCATATATAAGACTACGCTCTCCTCCCTGTGGATACTTAGTCTTTAATGGCTTAACTTCAATATCAGGCTCAGAAGCTGTAGCTTCCTGCATGATTCTTATTGCCTCAGGCTTATTATCTTCAATACCGATAATTCCCTTAGCATGGTCAAATATCTTAAGAGCAATCTTAAGACCCATAACAACCTTGTCTGATTCTTCTAATAATCTTCTGTAATCAGATGTAAGGTAAGGCTCACACTCTGCTCCATTAACGATAATGTAATCTATGGCTTCAGGATTCTTTGGAGAGAGCTTAACATTAGTTGGGAAACCAGCTCCTCCCATACCTACAACACCAGCAGCCTTGATTCTTTCTAAGATAACGTCCTTAGTAAGATCTTCGAACTTCATAGGTGTATATTCAACTTCTTTGAATTCGCCATCATTCTCGATAATGATAGAATTGCACTTACCGCCTGTAGCCAATGTTCTTGGCTCAATAGCTTTAACAGTACCTGATACAGATGAATGAATGTTCGCAGAAACAAATCCACCTGCCTCGGCTATCAGCTGGCCTGCAAGGACATAGTCGCCCTTGGCAACAACTGGCTTAGCAGGTGCGCCGATGTGCTGTGAAAGCGGGAACACCATCTCTCCTACGGCTGGAAAGAGTTCTTTGATTGGTTTATCCTTAGAAAACTCTTTACCGTCATAAGGATGACATCCACCTTTAAATGTACACTTTCCCATGACATATTTCTCCTTATAAAGTTTTTATTAAATAGTATTTTATCTCAATAAATAGCAAAAATCTACTTTTTTTTGTGTATATATTCCTATATAATAAGAGAAAATGAGTACTTTTTTAACAATCGGTTTGTCTAATCAAACCTAAAAACGAGGATTTTTTATGATAACTATTAATGATACCCTGCACACAAACGCAGACACCGCAATGCTTAAAGCAATATGTCCGGATACCGACAGCATCTGCTTTTTTGATATAGAAACCACAGGATTTTCAAGAAATTATAATATAGTATACCTCATAGGCGCTGTATATTTCCGTAACGGAATATCGCATTATTTACAGTGGCTTGCAGAATCCGATTCCGATGAAGCTTATATTTTATCTGCATTTAATGATTTTTTAAAAGATTTTCATACATTAATACATTTTAATGGGGATGCCTTCGATATTCCCTTTATTACTGAGCGTGCAGCACATCTTAATGTTGCACTTGACCTTTCACATCTTGAAAGCCTTGACTTATATAAAACTGCCAGAAAATGTAAATCTATTCTGTCACTTTCTGACTATAAGCAGAAAACCATTGAACATTTTCTTGGAATAGAACGTGAAGATATGTATTCAGGCGGTGAACTTATTGATATATACAGAAAATTTGCAGCAAAACCTTCTGATACAGCACATAACGAATACAGGAAACTTCTCCTTCTTCACAACCATGACGATATAGAAGGAATGCTAAGCCTGCTTCCACTTGTTTCCTATTATGCAATAATTATGAATTCTTACACTGTTGACAATGCTGTCATTGATAAAGATACTGATTCCGATGGAAATGTGAGCCTTCGGCTGATTGCTGAATGTTCTCTGCCGGTAGGCGTACCCGTGGACAGGCATATATGTCTTGACAATATACATATTCTGATTAAGAACCGTACATTAACTCTTGTAATCCCGGTTATATCAGATACTTTGAAATATTTTTTTAAAGACTATAAGAATTATTTTTATCTGACATCAGAAGACGAAGCCATTCACAAAAGCATTGCACAATATGTAGACAGTAATAACCGTGTTAAATGCTCTGCTTCTAACTGTTACACCAAAAAGACGGGCATCTTTCTTCCGCTCTATGATAATTGTGATTTAAACATATTTAAAAAAGATTATTCTGCCCCGGAAAAATACTGCAACGCAGATGATATACTGTTAAAAAGCACTGATAACACAGAAAAATATATACATTCCGTTATAAATCATATATTTTCATAATTAAAAATGCGTAACCAGACTGATATTATTCCGGTTACGCATTTTATTAATTAGTCTTTCTGTAGAAGAAAAGATGGTCATAGCTGTATCCCATATCCCTATAACCGATTATCTGTTCAGTATTACCTACAAACAGACACCCATCAGTAACTAAAGATTTATTAAACTTCTCATATACATCTTTCTTGGCTTCTTCTGTAAAATATATAAGAACATTCCTGCACACAATAAGATGACAGCCTGTTGGATATGGATCCTTTAGAAGATTACTCTTCTTAAACTCAACACATCTTTTTATATCATCAGATATTTTATAAAACCTGTCGCCCATCTTTTCAAAGTACTTATCCTGAAATTCCTTAGGAAGTCCCTTTATGCTGTTTTCACCATATACACCATCTTTAGCCTTCTCAAGAACCTGTTCATCAAGATCTGTCGCAATAATCTTAATATCCCTCATAGGTACTTTCTTTGCAAGCACCATAGCAAGTGAATATGGTTCATCACCAGTAGAACATGCCGCACTCCATACCTTAAGTCTTGGACCGAACTTACTTATCAGATCCGGCAGTATAACATCCTCCAGCGTCTTCCACAGATTCGGATTTCTATAAAATTCAGATACATTAATCGTAATATAATTAACAAATTCTTCTCTTAACCCTGTATCTTCCTTTATTGCCTTACAATAACTATCGTAACCATCATACTTATGTCTTGCAATAAGTGTATCTATACGCCTCTTCATCTGTTTTTCCTTATATGCATTAAGGTCAATAGTTGTAAGACTCAGGATAAATTTCTTAAAATCCTCATAATCTTTAATCATAATCCCTCTTTTCTACATCGTTCCACGAAACAAACGTAATGTAAATTATTCTTAATTCTGTTATAATTCTATCATATTTTCAAAAAACCTGAAAGGATTATTTATAAACTAATGGATAATGAATCGCTTTTAAAAAATAAAATAATGGACGCAGCCAATCGTTCCTTCCGCCAGAATATATATACTTATACCAATTTCCTGGATATCAACGAGCAGTCAGTATTCGCACAGATGAGAAACGCACTTAATTTCGCAGCTTTTAAAACATACGGTGGCAATGATGCATGTGAAAGACAGATGATACAGTTTGGTTCTTACGAAACTCTTGGCTATGAAGAGGAATTTCCCATAGCTCTTATAAAGATATCTCCTCTTATAGAAAAATATGCTGAATCACTGTCACACAGAGATTACCTTGGTGCTCTTATGAATCTTGGAATTAAAAGAGAAATGCTTGGAGACATAAATATAAAAGGCAAGGACGCCTATCTTTACTGTGTTTCACATATTGCTGATTTCATAATTGACAACCTGTCTACAGTAAAGCATACACATATCCAGTGTACAAAGACTGATATTAACGATATCGAATGTTCACCTGAGCTTGAAGATATTGAAGTTTTATCTGCAAGTGAACGAATTGACGCTGCCGTTGCCAGCCTCACAAAGCTAAGCCGAAGTCAGGCAGTAGAATTATTCAGGGCAAGAAAAATATTCATAAACAGCCGTCAGATGGAAAACAACAGCTACCAGTTAAAAGCTAATGATATACTTGTTATCCGCGGAACAGGCAAATTCATCTATCAGGGGTGCGGTAGAGAAACAAAAAAAGGCCGTATTTATCTTTCATTCAGAAAATATATTTAAAAAAAGGGCTGTGAGAACAGCCCTTTTAACATCTTTAATTACTCTTCTGTTGCTGGAGCTTCTTCCTGAGCTTCGTTGTCGTTAAGTAATGCCTTAATGCTTAAGCTGATCTTCTTATCAGCTTCGTTAAGGTCAACAACCTTAGCTTCAATTTCCTGACCGATTGAAAGTGCGTCAGATGGCTTTTCAATACGATCTCTTGAAATCTGTGAAACATGAAGTAATGCATCGATGCCATCTTCTAACTGGACGAATGCACCGAAATCTGTCATTCTTGCAACTGTTCCCTTAACAACATTACCTACAGCATACTTCTCTGCTGCGTTATTCCATGGATTAAGGTCTGGATACTTAACTGAAAGTGCAATCTTATCTCCGTTAATCTCTTTGATAAAGCACTTAACTGAATCACCAATCTTGTAAACCTTCTTAGGATTCTCTGTTCTTCCCCAAGACATCTCTGAGATGTGAAGAAGACCATCTACACCGCCTAAGTCAATGAATGCACCGAAATCTGTAACATTCTTAACTGTTCCTTCGATTGTATCGCCTTCCTTAATCTTAGAAAGAACTGCCTCTGCTGCTGCCTTCTTAGCTGCAACAATAAGCTGCTTGCAATCACCGATAATCTTTCTGTTCTTAGGATCATATTCAGTGATAACAAATGTAACTTCCTTACCATTATATACAGATAAATCCTTAACAAATGTATCTGAAATAAGGCTTGCAGGAATAAATACTCTTGCTTCATCAACGATAACCTCAAGACCACCCTTGATGTTCTTAGCTACACCTGTAATTGGCTCCTGATTATTAAATGCATCTTCAAGTTTCTTATTACCATTATCTGCAACAAGCTTTCTATATGTAAGAGCAACCTGTCCCTCACCATCGTTTGATTTAAGAACCTTAGCCTTCATCTCATCTCCAACTGAGACTACAGTAGTAAGATCCACATCAGGAGCTGATGTATACTCTGAACGAGTAATGATTCCATCAGATTTGCCACCTATATTAAGTACAATTCTATCTGGCTTAACTGCAATAACTCTTCCGTCTACCACCTCTCCTGTACGGATTTCCTTCCATTCTTCGTTATCTAACATCTGTGCAAAGCTTTCTTCTGACATTAGTATAAACCTCCTCAATGATATTGTTTGGGGTTGATGCCCCGGCTGTAATACCTATGCAGTCTGATGATTTGAGCTTATCAAGCTCAAGGCCGCTAAGAGTCTGAATGTAAAAGGTTTCCTGACATTCCGTCTTGCAAATTTCATACAGTTTACGAGTGTTTGAACTACTGCTGTCCCCTATAACAATCATAGCATCAGCTCTTCGAGCAATCCGTCTTGCCTCGTTCTGACGCTCCTCAGTTGCATTACATATCGTATTACTAATGCAAATATTGTACTCTTTTTTCTTTATAATTTCAACTAAATCTTGAAATTTCTTGTAATTAAATGTCGTCTGGGATACCACACGCACATTTTTACTCTTGTCAAGTTTCAACTTTTCAGCTTTTTCAACTGTATCAACAACATGTACAGGTGTCTCTGACCACCCCATAATGCCTTCAACTTCAGGATGCTTCTCATTGCCAATAATTACAATCTGGTCACCTTCAGCACTTGCATCCTTTACAATCTTGTGAATCTTTAATACAAACGGACATGTTGCATCCACAATCTTTGCCCCGCTGTTCTTTATTGATTCATATACTGCCTTTGATACTCCATGAGATCTGATTATAACAGTTGACTTTTCAGGTTCTGGAATCTCAGATATATCATTAACAGCCTTTACACCCTTGCTCTCAAGTTCATTGACAACCTCAGTATTATGAATTATTGGACCATAAGTATATACATTTTTCTTGTCTGCCTCAGCATACACAGTATCCATTGCCCTCTGAACACCAAAACAGAAGCCTGCTGACTTTGCAAGTATTACTTCTTTCAATTATCTGCCCGCCTTCTTTTCATCTATTATCTTACTTAGAGCAGCTACAACCTGTTCTATATTCATATCTGATGTATCAACAAGTACAGCATCATCTGCCTGTTTTAAAGGAGATATTGCTCTGTGCATATCTTCATAGTCTCTTTTTTCAATATCCTCTTTGATAGCATCAAAACTACAGTTTTCACCTTTTTCCTTAAGTTCATCATATCTTCTCTTAGCTCTCGCATCAGAACTTGCAGTAAGATATATCTTTGCAAATGCATCTGGGAGTACTGTTGTTCCTATATCTCTTCCATCCATGATAACATCTGTTTTCTTTGCAAGTCCTCTCTGAAGTGCAACCAGCTTAGTCCTTACTGCTGCATACTTAGATGTCTTTGATGCCATCTTTCCTGTTTCTTCTGTTCTTAAAAGTGATGTCACATTTTCACCATTAAGTATCACCTGCTGTACGCCATCTTTGTACTCAATACTAATATCAATATTATCTACAGCACCATTAATTGCATTCTCATCATCTGGATTAATGTCGTTCTGTGAAAAATATACAGCCATTGCCCTGTACATTGCACCTGTATCAACATACACATATCCTAACTGCTTTGCTAAAAGCTTTGCTATTGTACTTTTTCCTGCTCCTGCAGGTCCATCGATTGCTATTGCACTCATTTTTCTCTGCTCCTTTAAATAAATTATTGTATATGACTTGCAGCAGCGTATGCTGTTGACCATGCTACCTGTAAATTAAATCCTCCTGTCACTGCATCAACATCTATAACCTCTCCTGCAAAATATATATTCTTGACAAGCTTTGATTCCATTGTCGAAGGATTAATCTCTTTAACATTAACCCCACCCTGTGTAATTATCGCTTCATTAAAACCTCTCGTAGAAGTTACTGTCATGTCAAAATTCTTAAGAAGCTTCACAAGTCTCTGTCTTTCTTCCCTTGTAACCTCATTAACCTTCTTTTCAGGCTTAATTCCCGACTGCATTACAATCACAGGAATAAGCTTCTTAGGAAGCAGCTCATCTAATGAATTCTTAAACGCCTTGTTCTGTTCCTTTGAGAAATCCCTTAATATTCTCTCATCAAGCTGTTCATCAGTAATTGCAGGCTTTAAGTCTATGCTTAATCTTACAGGTCTTTCCTTAACTATTCCAGTAATAACGCTGCTTGCGCTTAATATTACAGGACCGCTCACACCAAAATGTGTAAAAAGCATTTCTCCAAAATCAGTAAATACCTTCTTATCTCCATCGTAAAATGTAACCTCTATATTCTTAAGGCTTAGTCCCATAAGAAGTTCTTCCCACTCTTCTCTTACATTAAGAGGTACAAGTGCCGGAAGTATTGGTGTAACGCTGTGTCCCAGACTTTTAGCAAATCTATAACCATCCCCTGTAGAGCCTGTGGATGAATATGAATTACCGCCTGTTGCAATAACGCACGCATCACCTTTAATCTCCTTCTGTCCTGATGCATCTTTTACAACAACACCTGCAAATTCGCCATTCTCCTCATTCACAGCTACAACCTGTGTATTAAGAAGCACATTTACACCAAGTTTTTTCATCTGCCTTGAAAGCGCACCTATAACATCAGACGAGTGGTCTGACTCCGGGAATACCCTGTTACCTCGCTCAATCTTGAATTTAAGTCCCAGCTCATCAAAAAATCCCATACAGTCATAGTTAGAAAATCCTCTTAAACTGCTGTACATGAACTTTTTATTGGTAACTATGCTGTTAAATATATCTTCTTCATCCCCGGCATTGGTAAAATTACATCTGCCCTTTCCTGTAATAAAAAGCTTCTTTCCAAGCTTTTCATTCTTTTCAATAAGTGTAACCTTATTATTGTTTCTGGCAGCAGTTATCGCAGCCATCATTCCTGCTGCTCCACCGCCAATTATTATAACATTGCTCATTATCGCTCTCTCTTACTTTTCTTCATCAATAGCTGCATTATCCATACATTTTCTTAATTCATTGACAACATTTTCATCTAACATATTAATCTCATCATTGCCTGAATACTCGAAATTATCAACAAATGTGTTAATCTTCTCAATATTCTCTACTACCTGTTCACTATTCTTAAGGCATATTGATACTATTAAAGCATTAATAAGACTCATTGGTGCAACAAGTGAATCAACTATTGACGCCATATCACTTCTTGCAAACAGGTTACATGATGAATACATATTCATTGGTGAGTGTACTGAATCTGTTATGGCAATAACTCTCGCCTTCCTGTTATTGGCAAATTCCATTGCTTTAAGCGTTCGCATTGAATATCTGGGAAAGCTGATACCTATTGCAACATCACCTTCACCTATGTACACCATCTGTTCAAATAATTCGTTGGTATTGCCAGTCTTTACCACCTGTACATTTTTCTTGACCAACCTAAGATAATACCCAAAGAATTCTGCTAGTGGTTCGCACGACCTCGCTCCAATTATATACACGCTTTCTGCAGCCATTATATCCTCAACAGCCATATCAAACGATGGTGTATCAAACGACTTTAATGTATGCTCTATCTTTCTTGCATCCATTGACATAACATTATTCACGACCATATTGGTTGTCATGTGTGAATTAACTACATCTATTCTGTCGAATGAGTGAATTTTTTCTTGCAAAATGTCTTCTAATGCTTTCTGGAACTCCGGGTACCCTGAAAATCCCAATGCTGCCGGAAATCTCACTGCCGTAGACTCACTTACTCCAACAACTTCTCCCAGCTTTGCCGCAGTAAGGAATGCACATTTTTCATAATTAGCCAGAATATACTCTGCTATTCTTTTATGTCCCTTGCTAAGTCCTGACATTCTCACTCTTATGAGACTTAATATATCTGTATGTTGTTCTAAATCATTCATTATCTATAAAAAGCTCTTCAAAATATGGCAGTTCTTTTACCCAGTCACAGAAGGTATGCCACTCTGCAAGCTTATGACCCTTTCTAGAATAATATATTCCAACAAGATTCTCATAATTGAGAGTACATGTTCTCATCTGGTTATAACTTTCAGGGAGAAGCTGTATCATGCTGTACCATAATGCTTTGTCCTTAGTCTCTACAAACTGTGTTCTGATTCCTTCCAGAAAATCAATATTCTTCTGCATCATATCAAGAGTGGCATCAGTCATATGGTCTGTACTGAAATCAGACATCTCAAAAGGCTTGCTGTGAATCTTGTGCATTGTACTTGTTGAATTGGCAACTGTTCCAACCTTATATGTATCGTATTCCTTCCACCAGTAAAGTGGTGCTGTTATATCGACTGTAACAAATATCTGTCTTATGAACTTTCTGTGGTCTGAGCCTGCCTTACATAATCTCTTGGCAAGGTCAAGATCATTAGGACCAAAAACAAATTTTCCTTCCTCATCAAAGTAACTGTCCATTCTTGCCCAGCTGTTCAATGGATTTCTTGCACCTCTGATGGCATTATTCATATTCATGACTTCAAATCGTTCTAACTTAATCACAATCGTGCTCCTTTTGCTTAATTATACTGTTTAATTTTACATGCAAAATGAATTTATATCAAGAGAAACATTCTGGATTGCAGGTCAAGTCTCTACGCAGCTTCGCTGCCCTGCTTTTTTGCAGGTCAAGTCTCTACGCAGCTTCGCTGCTCCCGAGCCTTGATAATTCACAACTTCCGCACTTCGTGCTTCGTTGTTCATTATCTGCATTCGCCATATAATCCAGAATTTGTGCTAGCACATTCTGGATTGCATGGCTCATTACCTGCAAAAAAAGACCGCCACATACGCTTTTGCGCACATGACGGTCTATTGTCTATTATTAATTATTAGACTGGATAAGCCTTATTAGCTGTATCTGCCTTTGTAGGATCAACCTTTGTCTGCTGAGCTTCTCTATACTTGAAGAACTCTGTCGCAACCTGTGGGAATAATGCATATGAAAGCACATCCTCATCCTGCTGCTTGTACTGCTGTACAATTGGATCATTCTTGAATTTCTCAAGCTGTGGTTCAATCAAGTCAGCTGGACGGCATGTAATAGGCTTTGTATCACCGATAGCCTTCTTCTGAACTTCTGGATTGAATGGCTTGATTGTCTGACCAAATTCACCAGCAAGAACCTTCTTAGATTCCTTAGTAATCATCTTGTATCTCTCACCCTGTAATACATTAAGAACAGCCTGAGTACCAACAATCTGTGATGAAGGAGTAACAAGAGGTGGTTCACCATAATCTTTACGAACTCTAGGGATTTCCTCTAATACATCTCTGTACTTGTCCTCTGCACCAGCTTCCTTAAGCTGTGATACAAGGTTAGAAAGCATTCCACCTGGAACCTGATAAAGTAATGTCTTAATATTAACTCCAAGAACCTTAGTATTCATAAGTCCGCTCTTTAATGCTTCCTCACGCATTGGCTGGAAGTAATCAGCTATCTCAGCAAGAAGATTCTGGTCAAGTCCTGTATCATACTGTGTACCCTTAAATGTCTCAACCATAACCTCTGTAGCTGGCTGTGATGTTCCCATTGAGAATGGTGACATAGCTGTATCAATAATATCAGCACCTGCTTCTACTGCCTTTAAGTATGTCATTGAAGCAACACCAGATGTATAATGTGTATGCATCTGAATAGGAAGAGATGAACCATCCTTTAATGCCTGTACAAGTTCTGTAGCCTTGTATGGAAGCAAAAGTCCGGCCATATCCTTGATACAGATAGAATCTGCACCCATATCTTCAATTCTCTTAGCTGTCTCTTTCCAGTAATCAAGTGTATAAGCATCGCCTAATGTATAAGAAAGAGCAATCTGAGCATGTCCTTTTTCCTTCTTGGCAGCCTTAACAGCTGTCTCTAAGTTTCTTAAATCATTAAAGCAGTCGAAAATACGGATAATATCAATACCGTTAGCAATTGACTTCTGAACAAAGTACTCAACTACATCATCTGCGTAATGATTGTAACCTAATATATTCTGTCCTCTGAAAAGCATCTGAAGCTTAGTATTCTTGAATCCATCTCTAAGCTTACGAAGTCTTTCCCATGGATCTTCCTTAAGGAATCTGAGTGAAGCATCAAATGTAGCTCCTCCCCAGCACTCTACTGAATGATAACCAACCTTATCCATCTTATCTACGATAGGAAGCATCTGCTCTGTTGTCATTCTTGTAGCTATAAGAGACTGATGTGCATCACGCAATACTGTCTCAGTAATCTTTAAAGGTTTTTTAACCTGTTCTGCCATAATATCCTCCTTTTACATAACGCCAAACATGGCCATAAATGTACCGGCTGCAACCGCTGTACCAATAACACCGGCAACGTTAGGTCCCATAGCATGCATCAGAAGGAAGTTAGAAGGATCTGCCTCAGAACCAACCTTCTGCGAAACTCTGGCTGCCATAGGAACCGCAGATACACCTGCTGAACCAATAAGCGGATTAACCTTACCATGTGTAACAAGACACATAATCTTACCAAATAACACACCTGCTGCAGTACCAAATGCGAATGCAATAAGTCCTAATGCAACAATCTTTAATGTATCAAGGTTAAGAAATGCTTCTGCACTTGTTGTAGCACCAACTGATGTTCCAAGGATAATAACAACTATGTACATAAGTGCATTAGAAGCTGTCTCTGCAAGCTGCTTAACAACTCCACTTTCCTTGAAAAGGTTACCTAACATGAGCATACCAACAAGTGGTGCTGTTGTAGGAAGAATAAGTACTACTACTACAGTAACTACTATAGGGAAAAGAATCTTCTCAAGCTTAGAAACAGGTCTTAACTGTTCCATCTTAACTTCTCTTTCCTTCTTAGTTGTTAAAAGCTTCATAATTGGTGGCTGGATAATAGGAACCAGTGACATATATGAATATGCTGCTACTGCAATAGGTCCCATATATTTAGTCTGACCAAGCTTACCTGCAAGGAATATTGAAGTAGGACCATCTGCACCACCAATAATTGATATAGCTGCTGCTGCCTTATCTGGGAATCCCATAAGAATAGCCATAAGATATGCTGCAAAGATACCAAACTGTGCTGCTGCACCAAGCAGGAAACTTGCCGGGTTAGCAATCAATGGACCAAAATCAGTCATAGCACCAACACCTAAGAAAATAAGTGATGGTAAAATACTCCATTCATCAAGTAAATAGAAATAATGTAACAAACCACCTACACCGTTACTTGAATCCTCTATTGCTAACATAATGTCAGGATAAAGGTTTACAAGAAGCATACCAAAAGAAATAGGTACTAAGAGCAGAGGTTCATATCCTTTTTTAATTGCAAGATAAAGGAAAACAAACGCAACCAGAACCATAAGGTAATTACCCCATGTAAGTCCGAAGAATGCACTCTGGTGAACGAGGTTTCCTAAAGTTGTTATAATATAACTCATCTTATACCTCCGTAAGTCACTTTATATCAGTATCATAATTAATTTAATGAAACTAATACCTTACCTGACTCTACAGAATCACCAGCTGCACACTCAACAGTTGCAATTGTGCCATCCTGAGGAGCACAGATTTCATTCTCCATCTTCATAGCTTCAAGGACAACCAATACATCGCCCTTCTTTACAGCAGCACCTGCTGTTGCATTAACCTTAAGAATCTTTCCTGGCATTGGAGCGTTAACTTTAACTGCTCCCTGAGCACCTGCTGGTGCTGCTGCCTTAGGTGCAGCCTTTGGAGCTGCTTTAGGAGCGGCTGCCTTAGCTGCTGGAGCTGCACTGCCTGTTCCTTCTTCTACAGTAACATCATATACGTTACCATTAACTGTAATTGTATAGTTCTTCATGATTATTTCCTCCTATTATTAACCTTTCTAATTGAGCGGACAACAAGACCATCCGTAGATGTTCCTTCTGATGCTGCAATTGCTGCAGTAATAACTGCAATAAGTTCAAGATCGTCCTCAACATTTTCTTCTTCATTAGAAACAATCTGTGCTATAGCATTATCAACACCAACAGAAGCTGTGTCTTCTTTCTGTTCTTTCTTTCTGTTCTCATATACGCTTATATACTTGAACAGAGAAATAATGAATGAAATGAATATAAGAACTACAAATACAGTTCCCATACCAATAAGTGTATTCATTCCGGCCTTACCCATCTTCTCACCTGTTGTGTATGATGGATTAATAGCTCCACTTTCAAGTGTATAATCTGTATTGATTACGAATTCGAATGTACATACTCTCTTTTCGAATTTAAGTTTAACTGAAATAGTACATAATTCACTTGTTTCATCACTGACCTTTACATTAATGTTGTTAACATCAACAGACTCTTTGAGTTCACCAAGTTCATCTTTAGTGCTGTTCCAGCTATTGTATAATCCTATTGTTTTAACATTCATTCCCTGCTGGTTAACAATATACATCTTACTGTTAACATCATTAAGGGTTATTCCTGCTTCTGCATCTGCAATAAGAGCATCTGTTCCTGCTTCACCCTGATTGCTGTCAAGGTAAAGAATCATATCCTTTGCCCAGTCCTTGAGGTAATTCTCAACATAAGCAACCTCGTTATCTTTAATGGATTCTTTAGCTGTATTAGTATCAATCTGTGCATTACCACAGGCTGTCATACTGAATACGCAGGCTAACATGCAGAATAACAATAAGAATCTTTTCAAATTAGTCTTCTTCATATTGTCACCTCTTAATTAAACTGTTCCATGCTTCTTATCAGGACGAACCTCTCTCTTTGAAAATAACATTTCAAATGCAGCGGCTACATACTGTCTTGTATTCTCCGGGTCAATAACAGCATCAACATATCCTCTTGCTGCTGCTGACTCAACACTTGACTGTAACTTAGCATATTCAGCTGCTTTCTCTGAAACAGTTGCTGCCACATCAGAAGCGGCTGCTATCTCATCAGCATACATAATCTTTGCTGCAAGCTGTGAATCCATCATTCCGATAGAAGCTGTTGGCCATGCGTAGACAAGGTCAGCACCTAAAGACTTAGAGTTCATAGAAACATATGCGCTTCCATAAGCCTCACCTGTGATAACATTAACCTTAGGTACATCTGCGTTAGCAAATGCATATGTAAGCTTGGCACTTGCAATTGCAATTCCCTTCTCAGCTGCCACTGTAGCTTCGAATCCCTTAACATTAGTAAGTGTAAGTACAGGAATTTCAAATGCATTACAGAAATTAACAAAATTCTCTGCCTTGTAAGCGCCCTTAACTGTAAGAACCGGTTCAAACTTTTCAGCCACTTCACCCTCTTCATCATAAAGAGCTGTTCTGTTAGCTACAGCACCAATAGTAATTCCATCTACCTGAATAAATCCTGTAACCATTTCTTTAGCATATGAAGCCTTAACTTCAACAAATACATTATCATCAGCAATATCTGAAAGAGCTAATGCAGGATCAGCAATCTCTGCTGCCATATCCGGGCATGCTCTGTTAAGATCATCTGTTGTTGCAGAAACTGCAGCATCCTCTTCGTTGTTAGCAGGAAGCATAGAAACTAACTGTCTTACACCATTAGCAATAGTCTCCTCATCTCCTGTAAAATCAACAACTCCTGCTTCTGCCTGGAACTTAGCTGACGCTGAGTCAAGCTTTGATTCATTATTACCATCTAATGCATTAGGGCTGTTAACAAAAAGCTTGGCCTTGCTATCTTCCATAAATGTAAAATCAGATAATGAAGAAAGAATTGCAAGTCCACCGCCACAGTTACCGTAAACTGCTGTAATCTGTGGAATAACACCTGATGCAATAGACATCTTCTTATAAATTGTACCGAAACCTTCAAGAGCATCTGTTGCTTCCTGAAGTCTTAAACCTGCGCAGTCAATAAGACCTATCACAGGAGCTCCCATCTTCATAGCATAATCATAAAGTGCTGAAATCTTCTTAGCATGCATCTCACCGATAGAACCATTAAGAACAGTTGCATCCTGGCTGTATACATACACAAGATTACCATTAATAACTCCGTATCCTGTAATAACACCATCGGATGGAGCCTTCTTTTCCTGAATGTTAAAATCTGTAGATCTGGCAGTCACACCAGCACCGATTTCAACAAAGCTGCTATCATCAAGTATTGCTTCAATCCTTGATAATGCCTGTGTTGTATTACTCATTACGAGACCTCCCTTGTTTTTTACGTTGCTATTGCGCAACTCTTTGTTAATTTTATTACAATCTGCCAATAATTACAAGTATTTTTAGTCCTTTGTTTCAAATACAATCACAAGTCCTTTTTTTATATTTATAACCGCCACATTTTCTTTAATTTCATTACTCTGGCATATGCTTAAGCCCTGATGAAGTATATAATCATCAAGCACATATTTAAATCCTGCAAGGCTTATAATTGTTTCTTCAGATAGTGGAACAAATGATACATAATCACCATACTGTCCTGTTTTGGACACTTTCACTTCTCCCATCTTGTCATTTATAAGATATATTTTATTGTGACTGTCACATATAAAACATGGTACGCCACTGTCAAGTGCAGCCTTCATATTGCATATATTGGTAAATGTGTGATCCATCCTTGTACCTGTCGCCCCAAGTATATATATAACTGACGCTCCGGCTTTCAATGCATTTATAATAGCAATATGCGTATCTGTATAATCCTTTTCTTTAGGATAAGTCTTAATATCTATACTTTTATACTTATCAAGCAGTCCATCTTCTACTGAGTCATAATCCCCCAGTATCATATCCGGCACAAGTCCGAGTTCATCAATATATTTAAGACCACTGTCAGCTGCAATTATGTATTCAGCATTTATTGTCCTGACAAAATCCTTTGCCCAGCTTATATCAAGACTTCCCCCTGTCACTATAAGTGTTTTCATATCAATCTCCTTAATCTTACTAATCTGTAATATCTTTCTTTCGTATTTTACCACATTAATCCAGATGTTCTTTATTTTTTCACAATTATATTTTATAATATCTGAACAATAAAGGACTTATGGTTAAGTTCTATAACAAGGAGGAATATTATGTCTGAAAACGCAACTGACATAACTAATGACAACATTCAGGATAATAACGGGAATGACTCTCTTCTTACAGGTGGAAGCCTGTATGAAAGCAGCACTGACAAGTACAAGGATAACTTATCTTCTGCCATCACATTCTTTGTATGTGGAGGAATCGGAATCATTCTTATGATTCTTAATGATATCGGTATCATTAAGATAGTAACTAAAGATGCACCTTCATTCCTTTTTATTAATATTGTTCTTGGTCTGCTATTTATCGGATTCATTGCAATCGGTGTCTGGTCTTTGAAATACTCTAACAAAATTAAAGCCAAGGCTGAAACTGAGGATAAGAAAGCCGCCGATGTACTTAACTGGCTGGAAGACAACATAACTAAAGAAGATATTGAGAATTCTTACACTGGAGATATTCAGGAAGAAATGAAATATTTTAACCGTACAGCTTATGTTAAAGAACAGTTAACCGTACAATTTACTGAACTCTCAGATGAAGAAGCCGAGAATTTTTCAGAACAGTTCGTTGAAAAAATGTTTAATTAATTCTTATAATCAATAAAACCCGCTGTGTAATTAACAGACACAGCGGGTTTACTATATTCTAATTAGTTGTTAGAAAGGAATTCATCAATTCCCTTAGCTCCAGCTTTTCCTGCTCCCATGGCAAGAATAACTGTAGCTGCACCTGTAACAGCATCTCCACCGGCATATACACCTTCCTTAGATGTTTTACCAGTTTCTTCTTCTGCTACGATGCATTTTCTCTTGTTGATGTCAAGTCCCTTAGTTGTTGAAGATATAAGTGGGTTAGGTGAAGTACCAAGTGACATGATAACTGCATCTAATTCCATAACAAACTCTGAACCAGGAATCTCTACAGGCTTTCTTCTTCCTGAAGCATCAGGTTCACCAAGTTCCATCTTAATGCACTTCATACCTGTAACATTACCCTTGTCATCTGTAAGAATCTCTGTCGGATTAGTAAGAAGGTCAAATATAATTCCTTCTTCCTTAGCGTGATGTACTTCCTCAGCTCTTGCTGGAAGCTCCTCCTCACTTCTTCTGTATACGATATGAGTTTCTGCTCCAAGTCTTAATGCTGTTCTTGCAGCATCCATAGCAACATTACCACCACCAACGATAGCAACCTTCTTAAATCTTGCTATTGGAGTATCATACTCATCCTTGAAAGCTTTCATAAGATTACTTCTTGTAAGGTACTCATTAGCTGAGAATACTTCGTTAGCATTCTCGCCCGGAATACCCATGAATCTTGGAAGACCTGCACCAGAACCTATGAATACTGCATCAAAGCCTTCATCTTCGAGTAACTGGTCAATTGTCATTGACTTACCAATAACAACGTTAGTCTCAATCTTAACGCCTAACTTCTTAACATTCTCAACTTCGTGGGCAACTACTGTTGACTTAGGAAGACGGAATTCAGGAATACCATATACTAATACACCACCAGCCTCATGTAAAGCCTCGAATATGGTTACGTCATATCCCATTTTTGCAAGGTCTCCGGCACATGTAAGTCCTGAAGGACCTGAACCGATAACAGCAACTTTCTTGCCTTTCTTCTCTGTTGGCTTCTCTGGCTCAACATTATTCTCTCTTGCCCAGTCAGCAACAAATCTTTCAAGCTTACCAATTGATACTGATTCACCCTTGATTCCTCTGATACACTGACCTTCACACTGTGTCTCCTGTGGACATACACGGCCACATACAGCAGGAAGTGCACTTGACTTACCAATAATCTTATATGCTTCCTCAATATTTCCTTCTTTTACCTGATGAATAAATGCTGGGATATCGATAGATACAGGACAGCCCTGAACACATCTTGCATTCTTACAGTTAAGGCATCTTGTTGCCTCTTCCATAGCTTCTTCCTTGTTATATCCAAGACATACTTCATCAAAATTCTTATTTCTTACGTCAGGAGCCTGCTCTCTGACTGGCACTTTCTTCATTACGTCCATTTTGAAACCCATCCTTTCTAATTACACTGTCCACAACCGCCGTGATGTGTATCGCCTTCCTGAAGCTTGAGCATTGCTCTTCCCTCTTCAGTTCTGTACATAGCACTTCTCTTCATAGCCTGGTCAAAGTCAACAAGATGACCATCAAATTCAGGTCCGTCAACACATGCAAACTTAATCTCATCGCCAACCTTAAGACGACATGCACCACACATACCAGTTCCATCAACCATAATCGGATTCATGCTGACAATTGTATGAATTCCAAGTTCCTTAGTAAGAAGACAGACGAATTTCATCATAATCATAGGTCCGATTGCTACACATAAATCATAATGTTTTCCTTCTGCAACAAGATCCTTAAGCACATCTGTACCCATACCTTTTCTTACATAGCTTCCATCATCAGTTGTTATGTAAAGATTACCAGCAACAGCCTTCATCTCTTCCTCTAAGATTATAAGTTCCTTATTCTTAGCACCAACGATAACATCAACATCTACACCATGCTCATGCATCCATTTAACCTGTGGATATACAGGTGCTGTTCCAAGACCTCCAGCAATGAATACAATATTCATCTTTTTGAGTTCTTCAATATCCTTGCTGATAAGCTCTGATGGACATCCAAGAGGTCCAACAAAATCTTCAAATGCATCTCCTGCTTTAAGATGTGACATCTTCTCAGTAGACGCTCCAACTATCTGAACAACTATTGTTATAGTTCCTGCTTCTCTGTCATAATCACAAATAGTAAGTGGAATTCTTTCGCCCAAATCATCCATCTTTACAATAACGAACTGGCCAGGTTCACAATGTTTAGCAACTCTAGGAGCTTCAACATCCATAAGGAAGATCTTCTCTGCTAACTTCTCAGCCTTAAGAATTTTATACATTACAATTCTCCTTTCAAAAAGTAATATTATGAAGTGCATTACGCACAATCAACCTTTAGTATTCTTTGGCAGAATAACTGCCTTCTGTACCTGTAACAGTATACACCTTACCACTTGATGTATCAACGCCATATAATCCAGCAGTTGTTGTAGAACCACCCTTTATTACATCATATCTGATAATATACATTTCATTGTTGCCAACCTTTGTCTTTGAAATATAGACAAAATTAACACCTGAACCATCTGAAGCTACGCTGTCTGACTTAAGCACCTTCTTTGATATAAGGACATTTTTCAGCTGGCTTTCAGCCTGGCTGTATGTATATGTATTCTTTACTTCAACATTATAATTTCTCTTAACTACTGTACTGCTCTGCTCATGATCGTTAATTATTACAAATGCGATTACAGTATTACCGGTTGGCATATCGAATTCACCTGTATACTCTGTTGATGAAGATGTAGGAGTTGTACCATCTGTTGTATAATATGCCTTACATTTGTCAGGGATATTATTAATCTTAATCTTCTCTCCATCTGAATATTTTCCTGACGCAGGAGTTACATCTGGTGCTGCAGGAGCACCATATTCAACAACATATCCAAATTCAACTACTTTACTATATACCCCAATAGAATTAACAGAAACTGCTTTTATCTTAGTTGTGCCTGTTTCTAACTTAATTGCTGTTCCATCATATAGTGTACTCTTAATATCAGGTTCTTTTCCATCAGTTGTATAATAAACAACACAACCAGAATCACATGTAAATTTAAGTTCAACATCATCATCATACGAACCCGGCTCTTTAGAAGCTGATGGTTCTTTTACTATATAATTCTTAACTGCATTGCTGCATTTTCCATCCTGATACTTTCTTATAAGCTTTGTTAAATTATCTGCATCCTCTTTCTTATAGTAAATGTCTGCAAGAGCTTTAACCGCATCTTCATAATTCTCATCATATGAAAGTATATCCTTCAGCACATTAACAGCTTCATCCTCATTTCCTGAGCTTTCATAGCATCTATACAATGTATACTTAAGGTTCAGATTCTTCTTTCCCTCATTTTCTTTAGAAGCCTTGCTAAGATATGATGATGCATCACCATAATTACCCTCTTCGTACAGTTTCATTCCTGTCTGATAATAATAATCATAATTATTCTTACTCTTCTTGTTAAGTGATACAGCAACTATAATTATTATAATTAAAACTAATGCAACTCCCGCAGCAACCCCTGCTATAATAAGCTTTGTCTTCTTATCCAGTGGTTTCTTAGTGGCGTCTTTCAAAATCTCTTTATCTTCATCTTCTGGTTCTTCATCGTCATCATCATCAAGTAAAATATCTCTATCAGTTAATTCTTCTTGTGTTGGTTGAGATGATTTATTAATTACCTGCTGTTCCTTAAGAATTTCATCTGTTATCTTAGGAACAACTCTCGTCCTTCCATCATTAATATCTGATGGCTGCTCTGCTTTATAATCATCAGCATTTCCTACATAAGCTTTGGCAACTGTAGTTTCTTCTTCTACCATTTTCTGCAACGACTTTTCAATTTCGTCTTCTATGCTTGTATTCTTATTAAAATCGTCTGGCATATATAGACCTCCATACACTTAAATAACATTTTGATATTAACATATTAGAGAATATTAATCAATAAAATACATTTTATGATTTTTATTTTTGTTTAACTAATTGTACACATTTTGCTCACATTTATCATGTATATTCTATATCAGATAGCAAAGAGAATTCTTTCTATCTCCCCCTCATATTTAGAAAAAGGAGATGTTTGACCGCATCTCCTTTTTTTATCCAAAAAATTATGACCATCAGTACAACACTGATGGTCATAATAATTTTATCATTACCTGAATTATCTTATACTTGTAACTCTTACTGTGCAGCTTAATGTCTTATTATTAACAACAGCTGTTATTGTTGCTATTCCTGCTTTTCGTCCAATAACTTCTCCTGAAGAAGAAACTGTACATACCCTTGGATTACTGCTTCTCCATGTAATATTACTATCTGTTCCTATTACATCTAATGTATATCTGTCATACTGCTCAAGAGTAATATTAGACCTGCTTATTGCAAGTGAATGAACTATACAGCTTGATTCAACACCTGCACCATCACTTATAACATAAACCTCTGCTTCACCAGGACCTACAGTTGTAACAACACCATTACCATCAACCGTAACTATTCCTGTATCTGATGAGTACCATTCATATGAATCATTATTAACAGCCGGCCTTACTATTACCGATAACTGTCTTGTTCTGCCTGTAAGCATATATATTTCTTTTGAATTAATTCTAAGTGAGGATATATTAACTCTTGGAGTTACATAAACCCAGCAGATTCCTTTGATATTATTACCATCCTGAGATGTTGCTGTAATCTTAACTTTACCGGAACTGATAGCAAACACCTCGCCATCCTCATCAACCACCGCGATTGATTCATTAGCTGATTTCCATACAACATCTTTAATTGTTGCATTATCCGGATATACGTTAACACCAAGTTTCTGTGAATCTCCAACAAACAATCTCAATGAATCCGGCACAACTTCTATTCCCGTAACCGGATTAACAACTCTTATGATACATGAATCTGTAACTCCGCTTCCATCTGCTGCTGTAGCTGTAATAACAGCATTACCAACTGATTCAGCACTAAGATTACCTTCCTGGTCTACTGAACATATACTGTTATCTGATGATGACCACACTATATTCTTATTAGTTGCTGTATCTGTGCCAACCGTTGCAATAAGCTTTCCTGTTGCACCCACATTCATGAATTTATTATTTTCACTCAATGTAATAGTTGAAACATATTCCTTAACAACAATTGTACAAGCTGCTGTGAGATGACACTCATCTGTTGTAACTTCAATTACACAATTACCACCCTTTAAGGCTGTTACAACACCATTTTCATCAACTGTTGCAACTGATGTATCACTTGAAAGATATGTGACTTTCTTATTCTCTGCATCTATCGGCTCAATTGAAGGTATAATAGCATATTTTGCTCCAACCCATAATTCCTGATAATCAGAATTAAGTGTTATTCCTGTTACAGGCTGTGTAACAGTAACAATACAATATGCTGTAAGTCCCGTGTCAACATTAGTACATATTATAGATGTTGTTCCTGCACCTGTAGCTGTAACTTTACCATCGCTTTCTACTTTACATACGTTTTCATCACGGCTTTCCCATGTAACAAGCTTATTATCTGCATTCTCTGGAAGACATGTGGCATTAAGCCAGAACACCTGTCCTTTTCTCACTGTAATGTCTGTCGTATTAAGGACAATTGATGTAACAGGCTGCTTAACATATATATTACACATTGCTGTAACACCACCATCAAGTGACTTACAAAGTATTGTTGCGCTACCTGTTCCGACAGCTTCAACCAGACCATTAGAATCAACTATACATACATTAGTATTAGATGATTCCCAACTTACAGTCCTGTTCGTAGCCGTTATAGGGAGAACTTCTGCTGTGATTCTTAATGTCTGTCCTATTGACATAATCTCATCTTTATAATCCAGTTTAATAGTCTCAACTGGTATGCTTATAATAAAATTACATGTTGCAATAAATGCACCATCTTCTGTTTTACAGACAATTGTACAGTATCCTGGCTTAATATATGTTACAAGACCATTCTCATCAACTGTTGCAACTGATTCATCTGAGGATGACCATGTAACATTTCTGTTCACACCGTCTCCTGATGGCTTTACAGTTGCTACAAGCTGATATTTTCCAATTGCCATAGTAGACTCAACTGTTGTCGCGTTAAGTGTAACTCCTGTTACTGGCTCTCTTACATAGACATCACAGGTTGCAACCTTAAGTCCGTCTTCAGTTATTACTGTAATCGTTGCATTACCGCCAGATAATCCCTTAATAGTAGCTGTGTAACTGTCTCCTGTTACCGTAGCTACCGTTGTATCTGATGATGACCATAAAACATTGCTGTTAGTAGGTCCTGCCGGATTGAATAACACCTGTACTGTTCCAGTGCTTCCTCTGTCAATTGATATTGAAGAAGGATTAATACTTACATCTCCTACAGGAGTGGTAACATATATTACACAAGTCTCAGACTTGATAACTCCATTAATATTCTGTGAAACAGTAAGATGTGTCACACCCGACGCAACACCTGTTATTGTAAATACTGTACCATCATCTGACTGGTTTACCTCTATAAGATCATATGTAGGAATAACTCCTGCTTCATTAGCCTGATTAGTTACAGTATATGTAATCTGTGATTTACTTGGCTGATTAGTAACAAGAGCCTTAATGTCTATTGAACTTCCAATATTAACTGTTGTGCTTACTGTACTAAGTCCAAAACCATCTATAACTGTAATCTTATATGCCAGCTGATATGGCATATTATACACAGTGTATAATTCATCCTGTACTCTTGTTGCATATATTGTAGCTGTACCCGCACCAACTGCCTTAACAAGACCGGTTGCAGAATCCACCTGAAGTATCTTGTTATCAGAAGTTGACCATGTTACTTCTGATTCAATTGCTGATGTTGACAACTGAAGTTCATCACCAACATTCATATTGCTCACTTCATTTCCCATCTTCTTAAATGGAACTACAACATTAACAGCATCTCTTGTAAACCATGATTCATTGCCTCCAACATCAATAGTAGTAAGTCCTGCACTCACCTTTGTAACTCCTGCATGTACTCCACATACTGTTCCAACTGCAACTGATGCTACATTTGAATTATCTGTCTTATATATCACGTTAGACTTAACAGGATTAACTACATTAGAAGGAATATCCTCATATGTAAATGCTTCATAATCCTTATCTGAAAGGACCATATATCTGTTAGATGCATCGCTTGGAAGATGTGTTATAAAATGTCCCTGTGAATTAGATATACTCTCCTTAAACTTAACCTCTGCCCTTACTGTAAATGTATATGTAAGAGGATTAATTCCGCTTCCGTCTGCAGTTCTTGCCGTAATAACAGTTGAACCACCGCCAATAACCTTAAGTACTACTTTAGAAGAATCCCTATAATACATCTCTACGATTCCATCTGAACTAACCTCACCTGTTGAATCATTAGATGTTTCAATAAAAAGCTTATTACTCTCACAGGTATTGGCTGTTATGGTAATTAAATCTCCTTCTTTCAGAAGATCTGCCTCTTCAAGAACAGTATTACCTCTTTTCCTTTCAACATTAACATTAATAGGAACATATACTGCTGCTGTTGATGTAGCAAGTACATTATCATATACAACAGCTCCTGTATCTGAAAACTTCTTAGAATGATATGCTGCTGTTATTGTAGCTGCTCCTGCCCTGTTACCATATACTGTAGGATTAGTTGTTCCTGATACAGTCTGCAGATAAGCATCTCCGCCTGAACTTGGATTAACAAACTTTACAACATCATAATCTTCATCCGATATTGTCCATTCAAGTCTTACAGGACTTGCAATACCATTGTTCGAAGGATTGCTCGCGTCATAAAATTCATCATCCGTACCTGAAAGATTGGCATGAATAACTGTAGATGTAGATCCCTGTATTACACTTGACTGTGCCGGTGTCAGAGAAAGCGAAACACTTGAGTCAGCGTTAGCAAATATAAGTACTCCACCGCATGCCACACCAGCAACAAGCACACCTATAAGAATCTTCCATTGCATTTTAAGACGCATTGTAAGCTGTCTGATTTTTTTAACATTCTTCATATATAACCCTCACTTTGCATAAGTATATCTGTGCTTATATTAAAAGTAAATAATAATTATTATATTATATCGAAACCTTTATTTATTAATATTACATCTTATAAGCACTTTTTTCAATATGCCTGCATACAATATTTTCCTCTATTATTGTCGGCTGCTGTTGCAATTTATCATATTTCTTATAAAACATATAAAAGTTTGGGTAAAATGATGGAATTAATCGGATTATTATGGTAAACTATTGTAGCAATAAAATATTTTGGAGGTATCTAAAAAATGAAATTAAATTTAAGACCAGCTGAAGAATGCACATTTGACGCTGTATCATTAGGTGAAGTTATGCTTCGTCTTGATCCAGGTGAAGGAAGAATCCGTACAGCAAGAAGCTTTAGAGCATGGGAAGGCGGCGGAGAATACAACGTTATCCGTGGACTTCACAAGTGTTTCGGTATGAACACTGCTGTTATTACAGCTTTTGCTGATAACGAAGTAGGTCTTCTTATGAAGGATTTCATCGAGCAGGGTGGTGTTTCAACTGACCTTATCTGCTGGAAGAAGACAGATGGTATCGGACGTCTTTGCAGAAACGGTCTCAACTTCACAGAAAGAGGATTTGGTATCCGTGGTGCCAAGGGTTGCTCTGATAGAGCTAACACAGCTATTTCACAGGCTACTCCAGAAGATTTCGATTTCGATTACATCTTCAAGAACAAGAGCGATGGTGGTTTAGGTGTTCGTTGGTTACATACAGGTGGTATCTATGCTGCTCTTTCTGAACAGGCTTGTGAAACTGTTATTGCAGCTTGTAAGGCAGCTAAGAAGTACGGTACAATCGTATCTTACGATCTTAACTACAGACCATCTATGTGGGAAGCTATTGGCGGTTTAGCTAAGGCTCAGGAAGTTAATAAGGAAGTTGCTAAGTATGTTGACGTTATGATTGGTAACGAAGAAGACTTCACAGCTTGCCTTGGTTTCGAAATCGAAGGTAACGATGAGAACCTTAAGACTCTTAACCTTGATGGTTACAAGAAGATGATTAACGAAGCTGCTGCTACATACCCTAACTTCAAGGCTGTTGCTACAACTCTTCGTCAGGTTAAGACAGCTACAGTTAATGACTGGTCAGCAATCTGCTGGGCTGATGGTGAAATCTACAAAGCTGCTCAGTATGATGGACTTGAAATCATGGATAGAGTTGGTGGCGGAGATTCATTCGCTTCAGGTCTTGTATATGGTCTTATGACATTTGAAGACGCTGAAAAGGCTGTTAACTATGGTGCTGCTCATGGTGCATTAGCTATGACAACTCCTGGTGATACAACAATGGCTTCTCTTAAGGAAGTTGAAGGTATCGTTGGTGGTGCTGGCGCAAGAGTTCAGAGATAATTAATTTAATTCATATTTGGATTCAGACCAAATAAAGAGTTGCCCGGGAAACCGGACAACTCTTTTTTATTTAATAATCTATAGTTCTTTTGCTTCACTATCTATAAGAGATTGTAAACACAAGTGTATCTGAATATGAACCCGCATATGCCTTATCCCATTCAGACTTATCTATTGAAAGTGTCAGATTAGTACTGTTTCCACTCTCTGCATATGTAGCTGTACTGAATTCTTTGTTACCATCCATAATCTTATATGCAATTGTCTTACTCTCATCTTTACTGTTCTTAAGTTTTCCACTTGCACTTACAGATACATTTACATTCTTGTCTGGCTCTAATCTTGCATTATCAAGAGAAACACTTCCAAGCTTAACAGACTGTTCTCCTCTTTCAATTGTTGTATTTGCCGGAATAGTCACTGTATAGACCGGATCAATTGATACAGATATTGTTGTCTGTCTTGTCTGTGTCTCTTCAGCTCCTACAGGAATAATACTTCCCAATATAAACATCATACTCAATGCCATAGCTGTCAATTTTCTCATAATAGCCTCCATTCTTTCATCCATTAATGACTGTTTATTTATTTTGCAACTAAAACTGTCTCAACATTAGCACCATTCATTGTCTTTCCATCTGTAAGCGATGCTGTGCTAATCTTAATAACAGCATTATGTTCTCCTGTTGCAAGCGGATGCTGCAGTTTTACATTAGTTATAGCTTTTCCAGGTTCAACCATATCTGACTTGTATATAGTCTCGCCCGTATCAGATAAAACAATTTCAAATGTAAAGTAGCATGGATTTCCTTCAGGGTTAAACAGATTCATTGTAACATTATCTTTTCCTGCATCTACAGTTATAGATGGATATCCTGGTATCCTTATTCCCTGCTGTCCGCCACTGTAATTACTTCCTGTACCAATTTCACCAGAATCAGAATCAATCGTTGGTGTAAATTTATCATCATTATCTTTATTCTTATCTTTTCTGATAACAAGCACTGCAGCCAGAACAGCAACTGCTACGCACAGTACTATTATTGCTGTTATCATAATTTTGTTTTTTGAAATCTTCATTCCAATCCCTCCTGACATTCCGTACAGACCGGTCATAAAACCAGTCTGTACGAATTACTAATTAATCAAACCTTACACTGACCTTAATATTGCTCAAATCATATTTATCAGAAAATGAACCACTTGCATCAAATCTGTAGCATATAGCATCTATATCTTTGCATCCTATGCTGTATGTGTGCGTGATTATCTGTTTATTTTTCTTCTTAAGATCAAGCTTCTCTCCATGCCATCCATTCCATGACTTGTTAGAATCTTTTCTATATGTAGTGTCTACCTCTGCATATCCGTCATCTACCATTTTAATATAATAACTGATTGTAACAGTCATCGTATTGCAATGCTTCTTTATCTCATTCAGAGATATACCTTCCATATAGATGGAATTAGTTCTTGTATAACCACTTGTTGAAGTTCCTGATGCTCCATCTATGAAGAAATGCAGCTTGACTGGTTCTTCCTTTGAATCATCAGTTACACGATATGAATATGGGTGGCTGTAAGTAAATGTCTTATTAAGACTCCAGCTTGCATAAAGTGTAACAGTTCCCTCACCTGCAAGATTATCAGCAGAAGCTCCCGGTTTGTATGTAACTGTTCCTCCATCTTCCACACACCAGCCAAGGAATGCATATCCATATCTTGAAGTCTTTGGAAGTTCGTATTTTTTGTCATATGTAAATACAAGGTCGTCTATTGCATCTCCATCCTTTGTATCAAAATGTACTGTATACTCATTAGCAGTCCAAGCCGGATATAAGGTAATTATTTCATTATCTGCTGTTCCAAGTCCACTGATAACTTCATTATCATCATATAACCTGTCCGCTCCTGCCTTTTTTGTCCAGCCTGCAAATGTATAACCTGTTCTCTTAAACTGATTAGCACTTAAAGCTGCTTTGTCTGTATACATAAGCTGCATATCCTGCATAGAACCAGTTGTTCCATCACCATATGGAATAAACCGGATAACATAACTGTTTTCCTTCCAGTTTGCTGTGTAGCTTCTGTTACCTGTAGAACCTGTAGTAATCACAGGATCCATAACAGTTCCCTCAACTTCTGTTCCACTCCAGCCTGTAAACGTATAACCTGTACGTTGTGGTCTCTTAAGAGTTATAACGCTAGTATCAACCTCATATGTTTCAGGATTGTCAGCCTTTCCTCCATTAAGATTATAACTTATGGTATATACATCTTTCTTCCACTGTGCTTTTATAACAATATTACCGGCAGGCATTACATCCGGGACAGCTTTATCCCATCCTGTGAATGTATATCCCTTCTTAACCGGAATCTCATTAAAATTAACCTCAGTATTATAATCCTGTGTTATAGAAGCAATTTCACTGCCACCATCTGTATTAAAACTGATTGTGTACTGGTTTATCTTCCAGCCTGCAGTATAAGTGACGTCTCTGTCTGGCATTGTACCTGCAACATCTTCATCCCAGCCTGTAAATGTATAACCGGTTCTTTCCGGATTAATAATATTAATCTTAGTGCCATATTTATAATCGTATACAGCATCCGACTGTCCATTATTCAGCTTGAGAACAAATCTGTGTACATTTCTCTTGTAGAAATATCTTATAACAGTCGAACCATCGCCTTTTACTATGGCAGTTTCTGTCTCTGGTGAACTGAATCCTTCCATATACTTAACATCTGGCGTTACCTGGCTGTCAGTATCAGATGTAAATGCCTGTCTGTCATACAATTCATATGAACCGTCAAGCTTTTCAACAAGATGTTCAACAGTATAATTAACCTTATCTGCATCCCACTTTGCATATAAAGTAATATCATATGCCGGCATTGTACCGTCAAACGCTTCTGTACATGCCCTGTCAACATACCAGCCTGCAAATGCATATCCTGCTCTTACAGGAACCGGTGCAATAACATTGCTTCCCCATCTGGCTGTTTTCTTTTCGGTACTTACAGTTCCACCCATAGAATTAAATGATACGCTGTATGAATTTCTATCATAATGCACCCGGAATATAAGACTTCCGTCTGCCGCAACAGTACCAGATGGCAGATCATCTGTAAGATGATAAAGTCTGCTGTCATACTGTTCCTTATCTGCAGTTACACTCTGTCCTGTTGTTGCTTTATTAATTCTGGTTTTACCAAGTTCATATTCTCCTGATTCATTTTCAAGATAATATTTTGTTGTGTATACAACATCATCTGCTTCTTTCCATACTGCTGTATAAGTTGTATCCTTTGCAGGAACTGTCTGTGTAACAGCTGGTTCCCAGCCTTCAAATACATATCCTGCCCTATATGCAACCGGTGTCGGCATAAGAGTTCCATATGTATATCTTCCTTCTGAAACAACACTGCCTTCTGAAACGAACTTAATATTGTATTTATTTCTTGCATAATAATAATTGATTGTTGTGCTTCCATCAGCACTTACTCTCTGTGATAAAGCTGCCGGAGTCATAAATCCGTTTCTTGTGTCAGGCTTTGGTGATACCTCTGTATCAGTCTTAGCTGTCTCCTGCTTTGAAGAAACTGCTGTATACACACCATCCGTTCCTTCCACGTAATCAACAACATTATAAGTCATATCAGCTGCTTCCCACTTCGCATATACAATTCTGTCCTCATTAGGCATTACTGACGGAATAGTATATTTCTTTGTAAGTGCTTCATCTGTATACCAGCCTGCAAATGTATAGCCCTGTTTAACAGGATCTTCAGGCTTTGTAATTTCTTTATTGTACTTAGATATTATAGCATCTACAACTGAACCGCCGTTAGTCTGGAATGCTATATAATATCCATCTCTTAAATTATCCCAGTGCAGAGATATCTTTCTTGTTATCGGCTTAGTATTAAAAGAACCCTTCTGACTCTTCCATGTTATTATCATCTCACCATCCTGCTGAGGTTCACTACCAGGATTAACCTCAACTATATTAGTTTCAGGATCATATGAGAACGCCGGATTAGTCATTGTTATAGAAAAATATCTGTCGCTGTCATCATAAACCTTAGTAAAATACTCATTATTATCGTCAAGACCTTCTTTCATATCAAGATACTGCATTTCAAAATATGTATCCGGAAGTCTTACAGTCTTAACATCTCTCTTCATCTTGATATCTTTAACAGAATCCTGACCATATGCATAATCGCACACATTTTCAACTACACCAACACTATACAACGGCCATTGCTTCTCAAAAAGTGTAGGATTATAACTAAACGTTCCAGAAAGTGCCTGTGCCAGGAAATTAACCTCCATATACATGCCTATTTCCATGTATATAGCTCCCATTGAGCTTGCTGTTCTGCCCTGCGAAGCTGCATATTTCAACTGATAGTAAAGATATCCCCATACCTGGGCATATCCACCAACCTCTGCTGTAAATCCAACACTTGCAAGTTTTGTTGATATAAGACCTACAGCCACACTTAGTCTTATTCCTGCCCGTATTCCTATTGTTCCTATTGCATATACCGAGAACTCATACTGTTCTTCGCTTAAATCAATAGAATCACTTGTAACCTTTCTGTCAAATACCATAATACTGTAAACATACCTCTTGGCATTCTTATACCAGTAAGTCATGCCCATTGATATATTAACATTGGCAGAAACAACGAATTCAACCTTAAACTCGATATCAATAATTCCAATAACCCTTACATGTGACTCTGTTAACGACTTACTGTATAATTCAACCCAGTCAGCCTCATCATCAAGCATATCAGAATATTTTTCAGCAAGACTCTTGGCAACAGATAACTCACTGTCATCATCGGAATCCTTAATATCTTCAAGTCTTGTAGATAAATCCGACTTGTCAGATATATATGTAGTTCCGATTTCCATCATATTCTTAAGTTCTTCTGCTATTCCATTAATCACTTCATCAAGTTTAGAAGAACTTTCGTCATCATCATCTTCTTCAGCAGTTCTTACATTAACATTAAAATTAATTCCAGTGTAATCATACAGATCTAATGAAACCGCAACGCGGTAATCATCAATATATGGGAATATGCCCCATACTTTCCATATAGCCTTACCACTTACATTAATATTAATCTTAACTTCCTGCTCAAATGTTGCTGATACAATTACCTTCATATTAGAGAATGAAATCTCTACACCAATATCAAGAGCAAGTCTTAATCCACTTACATTCTCAAAATGTTTTAAATCAGTTGAAAGGTTAGCTCTTACATGGTCAAGTTTTACTTCTGGTTTCTTGCTGCTATATAATGCAACATTGCCCTGAGCCTTATCTGGAAGATAAGTTATATCCTGCGGCACAATGCTGATATTGGCATCCATAGTATCAGACAGATATTCCTGAAGTTCCTGATAAGAATTCGTTCTTACAACAGCCTGTGCAACCTCATCTACAACACTCTGTGCAAATCCACTGTCAACAGCCTGCTGCTCAACGCTCTGTTCAATGCCACTGATATCCTGATTCTGTAATATACTTTCACCACTCACATTATCAGTCTGATATACATCCATGGCTGCCTGAACTTCATCCCATGTCACATTCTTATATGTGATTACATAATCAGCATTATTAGTTGAAACATTTGTTATAACAGCATACTGTATATCATCATTTCCAGTTGCATACAGAGCAAGATAATCACCTGTATCAACTGTTGTATCTTCATCAAGTCCAAGTCCTGCTCCAAGACTGTCACTGCCATATGACATTTTATTCTTTGTAATTGTTATACTGTCATTATCAGGATCATTATCCTTATCATCAGCTACATTAACAGGAAGAACATCAGGAACGAAGAGTATCTCCTCTGCTGCCATACCCCTGTAGGAATATTCATTTCCCTTAGCTGATGTAATCTCAAAGAACGAAACATCATCATCAGATATAACACTGCCATCTAACTGTGGCACAACATCTCCGTCATATACTGCAATCTTATCTCCTGCATTAAGTTTACTGTCCGAATATGTAAAGCTTCCTGTAGTTTTAACAGCTTCCTGACTTATTGTACCATCCTGTCCTACAGTCATTACCGTCACAGATATTCTGTCTGCCTTCTCTCCGTTAACATAGAGATTACTTAAGCTTCCTGACTTTATGTACTTAATGTCATCCCTAAGATTCACATTAGTTACATCCGGCTTATAAACTGTAAAATCATATTCTCTTATTGTCTGGTCATAGCCTGTGAAATACAGCCTGTCATCTGAAAGTTCAAGACGGTAGCCACAGCCTTCCTGCCATGTGCCATTGCATTTTATTATAAATGTATACGCTCCATCATCTAATACACTTCCGGCTGTAACATCTATTGAAGTATTCTCAGAAGAATCGCTTACATTCTTAACTGATACTTTATTCTTTACTTCTTCTTTAGTTAGTCTTCCGCTCTTATCAGTTACCATAATTGTAAAATCATTTGCATCAACATCATAGCTTCTTGCGTATGTATCTATGCTGACTGTCTTAAGCTCCTGACCATCAACCCATGATGCATATAATACAACATCACTTAAAAGTCTGTCTGTACTGGCAACATAATCTGTGCAGTCCGCATCATAACACCATCCCAAAAATGTTGAGCCTGCCTTGCCCGGAACCGGAAGATCTGAAAGCTTTGTTCCCGCCTCATACACTGAGTTATCAAGTTCTGCTGCACGCCCCTGCTCATCTTTATCATCAGTATAAAGTGTTCCGCCATTAGTTTCATACTTAATATTATATTTTGTTGTTTCAAATGAAATATCAAAAGTAAGATTATCTGTGTATATTCCTGCATATTTAGGAATTTCCTGTAATCTTGTCATATATTTTCTTGTCTTGTCACTGCCTGTTGCTGTAAGCTCTGTTATTACTGAATTATTAGTAAGAGACAGCTTATTCTCTTCATTATATAATTCATATCCCAGCTTTACATTTCCATTCAGAAGATTCCATTCATTCTTAGAATAAACAGATACACTTACTTTATCTTTCTCATACAGTCCGCCTGCATGTCCCGATACTGTAAGATTCGTCTTGTCAGCATCTACGCTTTCAGGTATGTCAATGTAATAATAACGCTCAATCCATTTTGCATAAAGAACTACAACTCCTGTGTAATTCTCTTCTGAAATCTCCGTTACAGGACTACCTGTCAGTTCTTTATTATCATACCATCCTCCAAACTCATACCCCTGATTGACAATATCATCCTTATCCGGTAATTGCCCTGCCGGATATTTGTCTGGTGCATTATAGCCACTGACATAATGACCACCGTTAAGCTGGTAATCAATCTCCTTTAACTGGGACAGCTCATCATATGAAGACTGATTCCCTTCTGCATAATACATGCCCGGTATAGCTGCAGCAAGAATTGCAGAACATAAAAGTATACTCAAAAACCTCTTCATCTAAACGCCTCCTTTATGTTATAACCACATATACTGATATTTAGTTTTCCGTCTGCTATATATTGTAGTTATAATACCTTATTAAAAGACATTTGTGAGGTTACCTGCGTGAATTACAAGTTTTTTGACATGAACGATTAGATTTATATATAGAAATTTAGTCTCATGCAATATATAATTAATCAAGAGATATTTTTTACACTAAGCTATAATGAGGAAAATACTATGAAAATTGCTATATGTGACGATAATGAAGCTGAATTAAACAGAATCAGAGAGCTGTTAGAAATATATGCCTGTGACAAAGGTCAGAAGTTTTTTATAAAATGTTTCACAAGCAGTGTTGAACTGGCATCAACTGCTGAATTTGAGAAATATGACATATATTTTCTTGATATAATTATGCCGGTAATGGACGGCATTAATCTGGCAAGAGAAATCCGTGTCTTTGACAGATTTTCACCTGTAATCTTTCTGACATCATCACCTGAATTTGCTGTAGAAAGCTACACAGTCAAAGCATTTAATTATCTTCTTAAACCCATAATTAAAGAAGCTTTATATGATTCGCTGGATGATATTCTTGATACATTTCATAAAGAACGCAATGATACATATATTATAAAAAACAATTCAGGTATACATAAAATATACTTATCAGATATTATGTACGCTGAAGCTCTTAACCGGAAAGTAATATTATACCTTTCAGACAACGAGCAGGTAATGTCGACAGACGTATTCTCATCTATATGTGATACACTTATGACACATAAAGAATTTGCTCTGCCACATCGTTCTTTCATTGTTAACATGAATTACATCAAGACAATAGATACAGTCAGAATTGAATTAACCAACAGCAAAACTATCCCGGTTGCACAAAGACGCGTTTCGGACATAAAGAAACAATATCTGGATTTCCAGATGGAAGAATAATCTATAATATACATTTGGAGGAGAATTTAATGACAGACATAGTCTCAGTACTAAACCTTATTAATTATGGTTTTGTTTTAATATTCGGAATTATTGTATCTTTCTATTTTGCCGGAATACAATGGGAGGACAATAAGCGCCTTTTTATACTTACTACTGTATTATTTGTTCTGTTTCAGGCATTATTCTACGTACTTTTAGGCGAAAATGTCCTTTTTAAATGTTATCCTATACTGATACATATTCCTTTAATTCTTATTATCAGATATATATGCCACCAGAATATATACATATCATTCATTGCGGTTATGTCCGCTTATCTGATGTGTACACCCAGAAAATGGTTTGGAACCCTGGCAAAATATATATTTCCTGAAATCCCTATAATTTCAGATGTTGTAACAATTGTAATCACTATTCCGCTTCTGATTGTGGTAATTAAATACATTTCGCCTTACATAATAAAGCTCAAAGAAGAATCAAAAAACATTATTTCCATGTTTTTCCTTCTCCCTCTTACATATTACATACTTGAATATGCTCTAACCGTATATACTAACCTTCTATATACCGGCAAAGCCGTAATAATTGAATTCATGGATAGTTTTATTGTTATATTGTATTTTTTCTTGTCAATAGTGACACTCAGTATGTCCAACAAAAAAATACAGCAGAGCGTGAAAACATCATACTTTCCGCAGCTGCAGCTCAAGCTGAAAAAGAAATATCTCAGCTTACAGATTATCAGAAACAGGCTGCGATATACAGACATGACTTAAGACACCATATGAATTTCATACAAAGCTGCCTTGCTGGTAACAATATGCAGCAAGCTCTTGAATATATAAATGAAATTAATAATAATCTGAATAACACAAGAATAACAAGATACTGCAACAACGAAGCAATTAACCTAATATTATCTTCATATATAAATAAAGCCCATGACGCAGACATTTCCACACAGATATCAGTAACTGCCACTGATTTTTCAAGTTACAGAATTACTGATTTGTGCAGTCTCCTTGCAAATGCTTTAGAAAATGCAATAAATTCCTGTATAAAGCAGTGTGATAACGCTGCCCCAAAAGACAATAAGCGTCTTATAACAATTAAGTTGTTTGAAAAAATAACAAAATATGCATCAACATAGCCAATACATACTTTAAGGAACCCCGATTCCACAACCAGATTCCTGTTACTGATGAACCTGACCATGGCATTGGTGTCCGCAGCATAATTTCAGTAATAGAAAAATATAACGGCATATATGCATTTTTTACAAAAGACGGTACATTCTATTTTCAGGCTTGTATATAAAAAATGGGGACTGCACACACAGTCCCCATCTTTTATATTATTGTATTAATTATTATCAATTATAATGTTACGCCCTGCTTAAAGATTGCTAAATCATGGAATCCTGCTACCTCAGCCTTAACCTTCTTACCAGAAGCAACATCTAATACAAGCTGGAATAATTCCTTGGCTGCATCTTCAAGAGGAAGGTCATCTGTAACAATTCTTCCTGCATTGAAGTCAATCCAGTTACCCTTATTTCCTGCAAGTCTTGAGTTAGTTGCAATCTTAACTGTAGGAACCGGTGATGCAAATGGTGTTCCACGTCCAGTTGTGAAAAGAACCATCTGTGCACCTGAAGCTGCACAAGCTGTAGCAGCAACAAGGTCATTACCAGGTGCGCTGAGAAGATTAAGTCCCTTAGTATTAACTGGCTCTGCATATGCAAGAACACCCTTTACTAATGAGCTTCCTGACTTCTGTGTACATCCTAAAGACTTGTCTTCAAGAGTTGTAATACCGCCATCCTTGTTTCCTGGAGAAGGATTCTCGTAAATCTCCTGACCATTCTTAATGAAGTATTCCTTAAAGTCATTAATAAGATGAACTGTCTTCTCGAAAAGTTCCTTGTTAGCACATCTATTCATAAGAATTGTTTCAGCACCAAACATCTCTGGAACTTCTGTAAGAATAGTTGTACCACCCTTAGATACAAGCATATCTGAGAAAAGACCAACTGTTGGATTAGCTGTGATACCTGATAATCCATCAGAACCACCACACTTCATACCAATGATAAGTTCCTTTGCATTAACCTTTTCACGCTTAAATGTAGCAGCATAAGCCATAAGCTCGTTCATAAGCTTCTCTGCTTCTTCCTGCTCGTTCTCAACATCCTGAACCTGAAGGAACTTAACTCTGTCTGGATTAACCTCTCCGATATAATCCTTAAGAACTTCAATACGGCTGTTCTCACATCCAAGACCAAGTACAAGAACTGCACCTGCATTAGGATGATTAATTAAATCAGCAAGAATCTTTCTTGTATTCTCCTGATCTTCTGTTGTCTGTGAACATCCATATGGATGAGTAAATGCAACTACTTCATCTACTCCTTCTGGCTTGTTAGCTCTTGCTGTTGCTTCAATTGCTCTTGCAATTGAGTTAACGCATCCAACTGTAGGAACAATCCATACTTCGTTACGGACACCAACCTTGCCGTTCTCTCTCATATATCCATCGAAATAAGCTGGCTCAGTAGGCTCAACATCCTTATGTCCCTCTGGTTCATAAGTATATTCAAGTAATTCGCCAAGACCAGTCTTTAAGTTATGAGTATGAACCCATGCTCCAACTGGAATATCTGCCTGTGCAAATCCGATTCTGAAACCATATTTGATAACCGGATCACCATTCTTGATAGCCTTAATTACGAACTTGTGTCCCTGTGGAATATCTTCTACAGTTGTCACATCAATTCCTGCAACATTAAGAGTTGTGCCTTTAGCAATAGGCTTTAACGCTACAGCAACATTATCATCTTTATTAATCTTAATAAAATCCTGCATATATCCTCCAATTCAATTTGATTATTATATTAAATAAGAGCGGATGAATATAAAAACATCCGCTCTATAATCATTCAAAGAGCTATTAATTAGTCAGCTAAATCATTAACTACTGCTCTCATACCTCTTTCTCTGATATCTGTGATGTACTCAGTAATAACTTCTTCAAGGTTAAGAACCTTAGAAAGATCCTCGCCACCGAAGAACTTAGTATTGCTTAAGTAAGCATGTGTGAATTCCTTAGCAGACTTTCCTGAATTATCTCTGAAGAAATCAAGAACAGCCTTGTCATCTGTGATGTTGTACTCTTCACCGTTTCTGTTACCCTTTAATACAATACCGCCGTTGAACTCAGCTTCTGTCTGTGATGTATAGAAGCTCATGAGTGCTGCGATAGAGAATGTAAGGTACTTAGGAAGCTTGTTAAACTTATTAACATATCCTAAGAATGAAGGTAAACATCTAGCTTCCCACTTAGATACTGAGTTAAGTGAAATGCTTAATAATCTATGGTCTACGAATGGGTTAAGGAATCTGTCAATAACAGCCTTAGCGAACTCTTCGCAATCTTCCTTAGAAAGTGAAAGTGTAGGAATAACTTCATTGTAAAGTGTCTCTTCCATGTACTTTCTGATTACAGGATCCTTCATAGAATTCTCTACATTGTCATTGCCAGCAAGGAATGAAGCTAATACAAATGATGTATGAGATCCGTTAAGGATTCTTACCTTTCTTTCCTTATATGGATGATGATCCTTAGTAAATACTACATTAAGTCCAGCTTCCTTGAATGGAAGTTCCTTCTCAAGCTGCTCAAGTGGAAGGTTAGAATCACTCTCTACAACCCAGAGACCGAATACTTCAGCTCTGTCGATAAGCTGATCCTCATATCCCCATTCCTCGCAAAGCTTAGCTGCGTCTTCTCTTGGATATCCTGGAACAATTCTATCTACGAGTGTTGGGCAGAATGAACAGTAATTGTTAACCCAGTCCTTGAATCCATCTTCAAGACCCCAAAGCTCAATAAACTTCATGATGCACTTCTTTAATTCAATACCATTATCAGCGATAAGCTCACATGGAAGTAAGATAAGTCCCTTATCTGCTGCCCCGTTGAACTTCTGATATCTCTTGTAAAGGAGCTGTGTAAGCTTTCCTGGGTATGTCTTAGGAGGACGTGCATTAGGATCGTTATCTGTCTCGTCAAATACGATACCAGCCTCTGTTGTATTAGAAACGATGAATCTAAGAGTCTCGCTTGTACCATACTCAATGTACTTGTCATAATCCTCAATAGCTGCAACTGCATCTACTACTGATGTAATCTGACGTGTGATTTCCTTAGGCTCTCCATCAACAAAACCTCTTAACTGAAGTGTATACTGGCATTCCTGATCATGGAATCTCTCAAGTGTACCGAACTCGATAGGCTTAACGATAACAACACCACCGTTGAAATCTGTCTTCTCATTAGTTACATCGAAGATATAATCAACGAATGCTCTAAGGAAGTTACCCTCACCGAACTGCATAACCTTAACAGGTCTGTCAACTGCATGTGTAATACTCTTGTTTAATCTCTGCATCTTAAATCTCCTTTTTTCATTGGGAATAATCCGTTTTACGATAACGGTCCCTGATTATTAACCAGTAAATGGTATGTAAATAAGTGCATGTAAGCGCTTTCATAAATAAAATATACTTAAAAATGCTCTAAGTCAATACATTTTTCTGCTTTTTAAAAAATTCTTACATTACACTTGTTTTTATTATAATACCATTGTATAATTCATTTATCAATATGTAAGCGCTTACATTTATTTATTTTTTATCAATTTCTGTTAAGCGATACATTTACATTCGTCAAGAGATGAGGTCGCACATGAATATTAATATATATGATGTTTCCAAAAAAGCTGGTGTATCAATAGCAACAGTTTCAAGGGTTCTTAACGGCAACACCAGGGTTTCTGAAAAGACAAGAGACAAAGTTATTAATGCAATGAAAGAATTAGACTACACTCCTAATGTATTTGCCAGAGGATTAGGTCTTAATACTATGAAGACAATTGGCATTATGTGCATAGATTCATCTGATATATACCTTGCCAACGCTGTTTACTATCTTGAACAGGAGCTTCGCAAATACAACTACGACTCTATTCTTTGCTGCACCGGTAAAGATTACAATAATAAGAAGAATTATCTCGAGCTTCTTTTGAGTAAAAGAGTTGACGGAATTATTCTTGCCGGTTCACAGTTTGTAGAAAATACCAGTAAGCATAATAACGACTACATTATTAATGCAGCTAAAGATGTTCCTATAGTGCTGGTCAACGGCTATCTGGACGCTGACAACATCTATTCAGTAATGTGCAATGATGAAGAAGCTGTATACAATGCGACAAAACTCTTGATAAATAATTCACATCGTAATATAGTTTACTTATATACGAGTACTTCATACAGTGGCATGAATAAGTACCGCGGCTATCTTAAAGCAATTAATGAAGCCGGTATTACTCTCCCGGATGAATTCCATCATCTGTGTGGCAAGAACATATCTCATGCCAGGGATTATCTTACATATCTATATGATAAAGGTATGAAGTTTGATGCCGTTATGACATCTGATGACTCTATCGCTGCCGGTGCTGTCAAGTTTGCACATACTCACGGAATCAGAATTCCTGAGGATTTAGAGGTTATTGGATACAATAACTCTGTTCTTTCATTATGTACAGAACCTGAACTTACCTCTATTGACAGTAAGGTTGAGGAACTATCCTCATGCGCGGTAAGCGTGCTAATGAAGGTTTTATCCGGTGAAGATGCTGACAATCACAGTATCATCGCCGCTGATATAATAAAACGCAACACAACAATATTTTAATTCACAGGAGGATTATGAATCATGAAACAGTTCATGGACAAAGACTTTTTACTTTCAACTCCAACAGCTCAGCATTTATTCCACGATTATGCAGCTAAGATGCCAATACTTGACTATCACTGCCATATCAACCCTAAGGAAATCGCTGAAGACAGAAAGTTCGAGAACATCACACAGGTATGGCTTGGTGGCGATCATTACAAGTGGCGTCAGATGAGAACTAACGGTGTTGATGAGAAGTACATCACAGGTGATGCTTCTGACCGCGAGAAGTTCCAGAAATGGGCTGAGACTCTTGAGATGGCTATCGGTAACCCACTTTATCACTGGAGCCACCTTGAACTTCAGAGATACTTCGGATACAACGGTATTCTCAACGGCGATACAGCTGAGGAAGTATGGAATCTCTGTAATGCAAAGCTACAGGAAGATTCTATGTCAGTTCGTAACCTTATCAAGCAGTCAAATGTTACATTAGTTTGTACAACAGATGATCCTGTTGACTCACTTGAGTGGCATCAGGTTCTTAAGGATGATAAGACATTTGACGTACAGGTACTTCCTGCATGGAGACCTGACAAGGCTATGAACATCGAAAAGCCAGAATATCTTGATTACCTTGAGACATTATCTAATGTCAGCGGAATTAAAGTTAATTCATTTGCTTCATTAATGGATGCTCTTAGAAACCGTATGGATTTCTTTGCTTCTATGGGATGCTCAGTATCTGATCACGCTCTTGAGTATGTAATGTACAAGCCATACACAGAAGAAGAAATCGAAGCAATCTTTGCTAAGAGATTCTCAGGTTCTGCTATCACAACAGAAGAGATGAACAAGTTCAAGACAGCATTCATGGTATCTGTAGGTAAAGAATACAATAAGCGTAACTGGGTAATGCAGTTACATTACGGTACAATCCGTGATAACAACAGACTTCGTTATGACCAGTTAGGACCAGATACAGGTTATGACTGCATCAATACATATGACTGCTCTGCTGAGATGGCTCAGTTCCTTAACGCACTTAACGCTACAGATGAGCTTCCTAAGACAATCATTTACTCACTTAACCCTTCAGTTAACGCTGCTATCGGAACAGTTATCGGATGCTTCCAGGATTCTAAGGCTGTTGGCAAGATTCAGCAGGGTTCAGCTTGGTGGTTCAATGATCATAAGGTTGGTATGACTAACCAGATGACAAGCCTTGCTAACTTAAGTCTTCTTGGTAACTTCATCGGAATGCTTACAGATTCAAGAAGCTTCCTCTCATACACAAGACATGAGTACTTCAGAAGAATCATGTGCGAGCTTATCGGTGGATGGGTAGAGAATGGTGAATACCCAGCAGATGAGAAAGCATTGAAGAAGATTGTTGAAGGTATCTCATACAACAACGCTGTAAGATACTTTGGATTTGATCTTTAATTAATACCTAAAAAGACAAAAGCCGCTGCCACAATATTTGTGGTAACGGCTTTTTTACTACTTATTCTGTTCTGCTAATAACTTCTTTAACCTTTCAACTTCTGCTTGCAACTCATTATTCTGCTCTTTCAAATCCATTATTTCCCACTATCGTTATGCAGATGATCAATTAATATCCAATCATCCCATGCTTGTTTGTATGCTTTTTATCATTTTAGTATTGAAATTTTTTAACAAAATCTCTTTCAAATTCTATCTCTGTGTAAACATATGCATCTTTAAAAAGATATTCTTTTAATTTTTGCATAAATCCTGGTGTGTATCTTTTATTATTATAACTATAATTTTTTATCTGAGTATACATATCTGGATTCTTAGAAGAACTGCATACAAGTATATATATTACATTCTCCTTAGCAAATTTAACAGGATTCTCATAATTAAACATTTTATAACGCTTTTTTACATCGGAGTTATAAAGAATATCTAATAACATATACCAGTTTCCATAGGCCTTCTTTAGTACATTGTTTTTCAAGGAGTCTTTATTATTCTTTATTTGACTATCTTTAAATTCAATGAAATACCATTTATTATCTCTATCAATAATAAATCCGTCTGATGTATTAACAATATCATTTATGGTTGAACCATTTTTTTCAGTCACCCTTAGATTCTTATATTGATTTTTAGCTATCTTGTCCATATCAATAACATCAAGTTCTTCTCCTTGGTAAAAAAATGTTTCTTGACCACCAGGATCACTTTTAGACGCTTCCCTAAGACTAAACGGTTCTATATTTATTTCTTGTGAATTGTCTTTAAAAAAATCTTCTATCGTACCTTTTATCTCATCAAATCTTGTCTTTCTGCTCATACTCTAATTCCTCTTCCAATCTATCCAAAAGTATGCTCGGCTCAACCATTTCAGAATGTATGACATTAGTATTTTCAGTAACATTTTGAAAGATTACACCCTCTCCATCTGATTTAGACAAATAATAATTACAATTATGTTCTATCTTATATTTTTTAGAATAATACTCAATTGCTTGCAAAAAATGTGAACTATGAGTAGTAACCAAAATTGTCATATCAAAATATTTTTGAATTAGGACAATAATTTCTGCATAAACTAATTGCCATTGTGTATGCATATGAATCTCTGGTTCATCTAATATCAATACATCTTTTTCTTTTAAAATACCTCTTTCAAGCAAAGTCTTAATTAACACAAATCCTTTTATACCTGCTGACAAATTCATCACTGATACTGGCTCTTCATGTCCAAATGAAATATATTGCATCCCATCCTTTGCACTTCTAATCTCCCCATCAACAACCTTATCTAAGATATTGTTAATTTCCTTTATTGATTCTTTAGATGCAACAGCATCAAATATTCCGTCCATAAGATTCGCTCTTTGAAAAAAAATCCGTCTGATGAGATTATCTCTTATCATATTCCCAGTGTAACCCATACGTCTATATATCCCTGTATCCAACACAAATGGATCATCAATTAAAAAAGCCTCATGCAAAATCTTCAAAGGTAAGTCTATTTTACTGCATTTGTTATTTTTAAATGTAATATCAATTATCTTATCTTTAATATTTAGACTCACCCTTGCATCATTGTCTGGATAATAACAATTATTAATCTGTGAATAGAAAATATTAGAAAAATATCTCTCAACTATTACTTTATATAGTTCTTCATCAGGTGTATTCTTGATTGCTGATATCTTTGAATATGAACTCTCTATATAATTATCTATCTCCATCTTCTTCTCATTCAATTCATCTGCTGTCAATAACTTTGAAAAAACATAATTAACAATTCTTTTATATTCATCTATTGTTAAATCACCTTGAAATCCTAAAATTTCTTTTGATAAAATATCATCAACAAAAATAACATCTTGATTGCCATCTTCACCTTCTTGATAAATTATAGACTCCCCGCCACAAACTGCCTCTGTAATCTCATCGCAAATTTTACTAATATCACTCCGTCTTTTATTATTAACACTAGAATCCACAGACTTTAACGAATTAAACATCGAGTATAATATTTTCCCTATTGTACTTTTACCTGTATCATTATATCCGGTAACAACTGTTATTCCATCAAGTTCAATCTCTGCTTTCTTTATTTTAGCGAATTTCTCAATTGTCAATTTCATACTAATCCCACCCTTCGGATATAAATAATCTAAAGTAAGTATATCATCATGTATACAGAAAAGTCCATTAAATTTATTTCTTAATGTTTTTGTTTTTCATTTTTCCAAATTATTTATAATATAAGAGTTTCAAAATACTCTTTTTCTGTTGCATTACCTTCCACAGATAAAAAGAAAACTTTTTGAGGTTCAATCTTATCAGCCTCTTCTTCTCTTTCAAATGCATTTGAACTAAGCCTGTATTTATTCCTCATATGAATCCCCCAATACAAAATCATCATTAAATATTGGAATTGCTCCGTATCTTCCCAATAAATATTCTTTGTCTATCTTTTTATCAAATCTTTCTTTAAACTTATTTAGTGAAAAAACTTTTGAACTATGATCTGCCTGGCGTTCTACAAACCATATCTCATCTTGTCTTAAAAGATCTAAATCCAAGAGATTTGAATCATGTGTAGTTGCAATCAATTGACATTCTTTATCTTCAACAATCCCAAAAAATAATTCAAGAAATTTTCTAGTTAAATTAGTATGAAGACTTCTATCTATCTCATCTATTAAAATCAAACTACCTTTTTTATTTTCATAAAACACAGGTAATAAATCAAAAAGTCGTTTAGTTCCATCAGATTCATCAGTATACTCAAACATATCATCCAAATTCCCATGATTAAGCAATAATTTATTATACACAATATTACCATTCTCATCTCTATGAAGTATAAAGACCTGTTCACCTGCTTTAAACATAATTGGATGTTCATTGGCAGCATTAGAAATATCAATCTTGATTTTTTCTGCTTCATTTGCAGGAACATTATCTAATATTTTATCAAAGTCCATTTGCTGACTTTCACCCTCAACAGATTCTATGCCTGTATCAAAATAATTCATCAATGTTGAAAAAAATTTCTTTTTAACATCATCAGCCGCAACTTCATTTAATCCATTATATTTTGACTCTGGAAATAAAATTATAACACTTGCAAACCATTCATATACTTTTCTAATTTCTGCAAATATACCTTTTTTATCCGTAGTTCTCAATGCAATATCATTTAATATGGTCTTTTTCTTGTATGCATCAGATATATGTTCAGAAAAACCCTCCAAATAAAAATTCATTTTATATCTTTCTTCCGTATTCAGAAAATCTATTTCGCTTTCCGCATGACTAATATTGTCATCTATATCTCTATTAAAAATATATGTTTCTTCTCCATTAGGGCTTATTTCTATTAACCACTCACTTAATATAATCTTGTCAAAATATGAAATAACCAAACCATATGAATATTCCTTATCATCAACCATGATTCTATATTCAAAAACACCTGGTTCTTTATACATATTATTTTCTATTCTAAAATAACTTTTATTGAGATTAACTTTATCTAATCCATTTACTATAATTTCTCTTGAAAAACAAATTGCATTTACAAGATTACTTTTACCACCTGCATTTGCCCCAAAAATCAACCCGCTTTTTAATATTCTTTTATTATTTTTTATTGTAATATGAGATTTATGTCTAGTAATTTTGCTTGCTATAAATGAAATCTTCTGAATTTCTTTAAATGACTTGTAGTTGCTTACTGAAAACCCTATTAACATGTCTCTACCTTCTTTCTCTTATACGTATATAATATATGTATTATATTGTGATTTATTCACATTTGTCAAATGATTTTCAGTTGAATTTTGGTTTTATAGTAAATTTCAAATTTTATTTGTGATTCAATCACATTATTATATAATTTTCACTTTGCACTCTATAATATATGTTACACCCATGCTTGTTCCTCATCTTAATTAATAAACATGCACATTTATATATGTACAGTATCATATATATTAAGAAGTGTAAATATACTTGCCGTATTCTGTAGTCTTTGCGTCGTCATCTGTTGTTTTTTCGTCGGATTTGTTTTGCAGCATACCAGATTATAGCACATAAGAGAAAATGCAGTTACCATTCTCTTATGATAACTGCATCCATAATAATTATATATAACTACTTATTCTGTTCTTCTAACAGCTTCTTTAATCTGTCTATTTCTGCATCCTTTTCTTCTAACTGTGAGTCTTTTTCTTCTAAACGTGCCTTATTTTCTTCTGCCTGCACCTTCAGTTCATCAATCTCATCCTTCATCCTGTCAACCATCAGCTCTGCCGTATTCCTGTCTAATATCCTCAACGCCTCAGAAAACATACTGAGCACCTCCTTTGGTCTCTCCAAATACTCATTAATATCCAGACGTACTGATTCCAAGTCAGGAAATATCTCTATCAACTGCTTTATCTCCTCGGGTGTCTCGGCTACAAATAGCGACAGATACTTTAAACGGTCAAGCTTTATCTTCTCGGTTACCTGCTTTTCACTGTACTGTGTTCTGTCATAGTCGTATTCCGTCACCTCGGTACGCCCTTTCCTAATATCAGAATATCTATATTTCTTAAATGTGTCAAGGCTTACCAGCACATAATGGATAAACCTTGATTTTTCTTCTTTAAACGTATAATATTCATTATAGATATCTCTTGTATTCATTAGATTTTATCAACTTGCTAGTTCAGTAATATTCTACACAAGGTATTTTTTGCCAATTTCCTGACCTATTTAAAGTATACATGAAACTTCAGTATATTATTAAACATAATTTATAAATCATAAACAGCAATATAACTATCCTGCATCTTAGCCTTATGATATTTGCCATCATTTAAAATATACATTTTATCATCTATAACTATAATTCCTTCTATTGCAAATGATTTCTGAACAGTATATGCGCATTTATTATATCCTGACTGTGTATTTATCTCAAAAACAAAATTATTTTCCCCATCATAATCAGCCCCAACTGTTGCATATAAATTACCATTATCTAATAAACATATATGATCCTGATTTTGGTAATTAAATTTTATTTTCTTTATAATATTTCCTTCTCTGTCCATTTTTAATAAAAATTCCGAATAACATAAAACCCAGATAAAATCATTGTCTACAGCTATACCATTCGACTTATATTTAGAATATCTGCCTAATGATATATTCTTTTTTGTTGTTCCATCTTTTTCTATATTATATATTTCATCACCTGTTGCAAGCCATAAAGAATCATCTTTTTTATCATAAGATATTCCTTGTAAATTAATATCTCCGCCCAAAATATCATTCAACGAAAGTTCACTAATAACAGATGTCATATCTTTATTAATCTGAACAATTCTAGGTATAGTTCTTTCATTTGAACTTAATGCCCCATAATCAGCAATCCAAAATGTATCACTTTTTTCATCATAAGTCAGTCCCGTACAAGTAAAATTTTCTAATCCAATATCTTCAAATTTAACAATTTGTGATGGTGAAATATTTTTTGTTTGAGAATTAATATTTTTATCTGGAGAAATAGGTCTAGAAATTATTCTAATAATAATAGTAATAGCAGCTAAAATCACTGTTAATAGCAATATAATTTTCAATCCTTTTTTATACATTGATTTTTTTCCTGCCTTTCATGTATTTAACGAGTGTAATAACTATATCCTTATTTAATATGAAAGCACCTAAAATAAAAATCGGAAGCAATATTACTGATAAAATCATATTTTTTAAATAATATATTATTATACTGCCTGATAAAACTATAATTATAAATATGCATTGTTTTATGTTAAACTTAATGCTCAAATATTTTTTGGTATCTACTATTCTATATATCATTGTTATGAAATAACCTACAAATGTAGAAATTGAAGCAGCATATAATCCTAAATACTTAATAAGCAATAAATTCACTACAATGTTAATTGCTGCAGCAATAAATGTTGTTTTTGCAATTTCAATTGTTTTTTTTGTTGCAACATAAACTACTCCGAGCAAGCCAACTATAACATTAAATAATGATGCCATCAAATAAATAGGAATATTTAAATATGCCTCATTATAAGCAGAATTTACAAACCAATTAAATACAATTGGTAAACATACAATTATTCCAATACAAAATGTAGAAAAAATAGTTATTATCTTTTCTATTGTTTGTGAAAAAAATTCATCTCTATCTTCATCAAAATAATGTATTGCACCTGTTTCATGCCATGCCAATTGAAATATATTAAAAAAAGTCATAAAAATTGCTGGAAACTTATGAGTAACTGCCAAAATACCATTTGCAGCAGTTCCTAATATAATAGATACTATCAATCTGTCTGAACTATTCATAACCCATAAAGAAAGCTGATTTGGCACAAGCGGAACAGAATATTTTAATTCTGCCAAAATCGTTTTTTTATCATATACTTTTATAGATATATATTTATATATATTTAACTTTAAAAATAGGAATAAACAACAAATAACATTTCCACCAAAAGTTGCAACCAGCATTCCCTCTGCACCCATTTTAATAAATGCAATACATAATACATTTAATACTATTGTTACGAAAGAACATATAAAACTTCCCGTTGCATAATCTACAGTCTTTTTTAAACCTCTTGCAATTTGAAGAAACATATTACTAAAACATGTTGCTATTAAAATTAATACTATCCATATTTTATATTTAGACGACAAAAATGGCATAATAATCAAATATAAAATAAGAAATAACATGTTAAATCCAATAAGAAATAGTAACCCATTAGATACAACTTTTTTTATTGAATTTTCATCTTTACAATTTAATAAATACCTAAAAACGCCCTGATCAATCATTAAAGATGTTATAGGAATTATAAGCTGGACTAATGTTGTGATTAAATCAACAGATCCATATTCCTCAGTTGATAATAATGATGTATATAGTGGAAGTAGTAAAAAAGTTATAAATTGAGTTGAAATTCTTCCTATTGTTATTATTAAGGTATTTTTGGTTAAATCTTTTATTCTGCTCATAATTTTCCCTTATTATTTGCTGTTATTTTGTTTGAATTTACCAGTTAATAATTTATATAATTTTCTTGATTTTCTTTTAACACCTGGAATGTCATGAAATAATTTTGCAAATAAGAAGAATGGATTTGTAATTGTATTTATAAACTTTTCAACCCCATTGTATTGCCTATTATTATCATATAATTTCTGTTTAAATAATTTCTCACATCCACCTTTAACCCAATTTGTTCCATCATCACATACTCTGTTTCTAACATTATAATATGATGGTGCATTATATTCAGGTATCATTCCCCAAGCAATATGTGCATGTCCATTAAAACAAAACGGCTGCATACAAGAATAGCCTACAGGTCTAAATTGAATTGGTTTGTTTAAATTTTCAAAAATGTTTTGAGTGTTCATCCTTCCATAACATTGAGATGCCTCACCTGAAGATAAATCAACTAATAAGCTCCATGCTCCTGCATAACAAAATTCTTTTCTTTTTTTGCCAAATAAATCCATCTTTAATTTAAACATATCCGATTTTAACACCGACCATGTATTTACATACTCATCTTTACTCATTTTTGTTAAAAGATTTTTTCCATTTGTTGCATCATCCCTTCCCACTGTTGCATGACATACAGCACCTGCATTTTTTTTACACCTTTCACATAAATCCGGAATACTTGATGCTATTTTATCATACGGCATTAACTCTATAGTAAACGAACACGGCGATTCTTTTATTTTCTTAACATTGCTCCAATATATTCCTTCTATTTTTTTATCTTTAATCTGCTCATAATGATATGAGCATTTAAAAAATAGATTTGTTAATAATTCCTCTGGAAAAGATAAAATTTCATCTAATCTTTTAGTTACTGTTGCATTTGTTATTATTTCAACTGAATGTCCTTCTTCTAATAATCCTTTTGTTAATGCGACAATATCTTTATATAACAATGTCTCTCCCTGTGCAGTTAAATTAATAAAGCATTCCCCTCCTAAACGCTCTTTTGAAAAAGCTTTTATCATATGCTCTATTGAATATTTGAATTCAATATCTTTTCGTTCATGCCATCCATCTACTTGTGATACGAGACAATATTCACATTTTAAATTACATAAATTAGTAGGAATATAGCATAATATTAATTTATTCATTTTATTCATAATTTAATCCTCTTTTATAATCGTATTAATTACATCAAAATTCTGTTTATAATTTAAACTCTTTGGATTTTCTAATTTCAAAAATTCATGTATCTGTGCTGTATTAATTATTTCATTGCCTACACAAATTTTTAATCCACTTTCGTTTTTTAACCATTCATCATAAACACCTGAAACCTTTTTGGTCTTATTGTCAAATGCTATACATTTTGTTCCACCTATAATAGAAAAAATCATTGAATGAAGTCTATCTGTTATAACAAGTTGAACATCCGCAAATTCATTTATTTTATTTTCTATGTATTGTTCTCTTTTATCAATCCTGATATATTTTTCCTCTATAACAGAACTGGAATCAATACAACAATAGCCTTGTAATTCCAACTCCTTTTTTAGTTTTTCGAGCCATTCATATTCTTCCGATTTTTCAATATCATTTCTAATGGAAAATATTATTTTTTTATTATCTTTGTTATGCTCTTTAATTTTATCCATTCTTAACAGTGCCATATCTGGCAGTAAAAAACATCTATCCTGTGGAATATTTAGTTTGTTCAAACAATAATTATACGATCTTCGTTCTCTTAAACATAAATAAACATTTTTATTATTATCAAGTATACTTTTAAATTTATCTGATGATGAAAATCTGCCTTTCCCAGAAAAATAAACAGTTTGTGGCAAAATTATTATTTTATTATCACATAGTCTCTGAATAACATCTTCTATAACCATCTGGTCTTCATATAAATCCCCCATCCAGCCACCACCTGCTATAACAATAACATCATTCTTTTTTGCTTTAATCTTATAAGGAAATAATTCATATAAAAACTCTGGAACCTCTATAAAATCATTATATCCCCAATCTTTAAGTAAATTAATACTTTCCGACGCTATCAAATGATCTCCAAGATTTCCATGTATAGGAGTTCCTATTAAAATAATTCTTTTTTCAGAATTATTTTTTATTTTTTTGAACACCTCCTTATAACCTGGATAAGAAAGTTTTAACTTTATATATTTTTTTGCTTTATTAAGGAATGAAAATTTCATATATGTTCTCCATTTTAATATTGTCTATACTTCTTAATATATAATCTATAAAAGCATTTATATAAAGGAAAAGAATATGCAAATATTATCATCTGAATTTTCCTAGTTTTTCCTAAGCAATCTGTTGAAACAATCTTTCTTAAATTGAGTCTTGCATATTTCTGAACTTTCTTTATATAATCATTTTTATAATAAGAACTCCTGATCATACTATTAGCAACAACTATAAGCCAATGTAAATAACCAATTTCAATATAATTATTCTCCGAGCAAAATGATAACGCAAAGTCATGTACCTCTTTAACTGCTCTGGCCAAATCCATTGTTCTATCCGTAAATTTCATTCCTCCTATAGAAGACCCTCTATGGCAATACACATAAAACTTATAATTAGTAGATATTATTATTTTTGCATTTGCAATTACCTTATAGTTAGTAAACATATCTTCATAAAACTTTCCTACTGGATACAAGATATTTTTATATAAAGACTTCCTTATAACTTTATTACATGTTATAACATCTATCTCCGGTAATATTAACATGCCGTCTATTGCTTCCTGGGCCGAATATACTGTTAATTTATCCTGATAATTATTTGTCTCTATTTCTGTTTTTTCAGAACTATCTTCATATACATTTACACAGCCATATGTTAATATATCGCAATTTCCATTTTTAATTACTTTTTTAAAATAAGCATATGCCCCTGGTAATATATAATCGTCACTATCAATAAAAGAAATATACTCTCCCTCTGCTTCTTGCACACATCTGTTCCTTACTGAGGCTAATCCTCTGTTTTCCTGATGAATAACTTTTATGCAATCATATTTTTCCAAATATTCATCACAAATTTCACCACTTTTATCTGTTGAGCCATCATCTATTAATAGTATCTCACAATTTTCAATATCTTGAGATATAATACTATCTATACATCTCCTTAGATATTTCTCAACATTATATACTGGTATAGCTATTGTTATTATTTTTTTACACATTTTTTTCCTTTCATATTTAAATACATTTTCCTCGGATAATATGGAAGCCATAATACCGGAAATTTTCCCCCTAAAATGCTGCATATTACTGGTATTAAAATCCCCACACAACTCCCCAGCAATATATTGATAAGTATAATTACATTATTATCTCCAAATAAAAAAACAGCCTTTCTTACTATAGAAACAAAAATTGAATGAAACATATATATTGGTAAGGTATTCTCTCCTAAAATTATTAATATATTTCTAACTTTATGTACATGTAACCAATTAATAAAATTTATAAAAATACACATTCCTATTATTGCAAATATTGTTTTACTTATAGGCTGCTGATGAATATCCAAAGAATAAACATACAAATATACAAAACAATATAAAACTATTAGTACTCCTATTATCAAAAGATTACTTTTTTTTAATATATAAACATCTTTTAATTTATATTGATTAATTAAAAAGCCTACATTAAAAAAGCAAAAATAATATAAAAGCCTATCTAAAAGAAATTTAGTTTCAATATTAATTCTGATTTCGGAATGCATATATATATACCAGCCTATATAAAAAAGCAGTGTTAAAAAAAATATATATTTCTTATCAAGATAAATATATACAAAACTAAACATATATATAATCAACTGAATATACAAAAACCAAAAATGAGATATTGGTTTGTGCCATATTGAGCCAAATGCTGTTAAAGAATATTTTGTATTACCTATTAAATTCCCTACGATAACATAAATAAGAGTTCCCATAATATATGGAATTGCAATATCAATTAATTTCTTTTTTATAACATCTATATAGTTTATATATTTACATACTTCTACATAGGAAAACAAAAAACCACTTATACAAAAAAACAATGGCATTTGAAATGATTCAACTAAATAATATAAATAAGACCAAAATGTAGTTTTATTAACAACATCTATACACCCAGATATTGCATGCCCCAAAACAACAAGTATTATTGCTGCCCCCTTCAATTCGTCTATTAAAACTATTTTTTTCATATAATGTTCTCCTTCTTATCTAAACCATATAGACTTATACGGAATTGCCTTATACCAATTAGCAACATATAAAACATATACTTGAAACAGAACTAAACTTCCATATGTTATAAAAGAAACTAAAAATCTTTTTCTATTATTAGAAATATTACATAAATAATCTGGTATATATAAAATTACTGTTGGTATAATAAAATAATCAAGGAATCTAAAAATGAAAGCAATTGATTCACTTAGCGAAGCAATTGCTAAAGCTATAGCAGCATGAGAAAGCCAAAAATAATATTCCTTCGTTCTATTTTTAGAAAACAATAATATCAAAAAAATTAAAAGAGCAACTAAAAAAAACATCATCTCAAAATTAGTATCCATATACATTGCAGGAATATACTTCGCATATTTAGGTATATACCCCATTATATAAATCACCAAATTAAACACCCATTTTGCTCCAATTATACATCCTAATAAAAGAGCAACTAAAACATTCTTCTTGTATATTTTTCCATATATAAAATACATTGGAATAAGGATTAAACAACTTCTATGAAATAGTGAAGCTATCAACAAAAATAATAAATAATGCACGAATTCTCTTTTATATACATATTTGATTGAATATATATAGAGAGAGACCGCAATTATCTGCCTTATCATAGTACTTGAATCTAAAAAAAATCCTGACAAAAAGATACACATTACAGACTGCCAAAAATACTTAGCATTATTGCATATTGCAATAATTAATATGGTATATGTTAAAATTGAACTACAAAAAATTACCCATACATAATCATTTGTAAATTTTGATACAATTTTATTTAAAAAAATATAACCGCTCTCTACATATGAATCCACATTTAGATTAGTATGATATAAAACACTATAGAAAATTTTTCTATAAGTTCCTGTATAATCTGTACCAAATCCATATCTACTAGCATGTATAAAAACCATAGGAAAGAAAACCAATAAACATATTCCTATAAATTGAATACCATTTTTACTTAAAACTATGCTCAATTTTTTTCTAGTTTTATATCCAGAATTCTGTTCTATCTGCATTTTAAATTTTTTGTATATTTCTGTTTTTTCAACAAGATATGCAACAAAAACAGTATATAAAAATAATATAATATAAATCATATTCTTACCTTTTAAAAACATCTAAATAAAATAACAATACGCGTAATAAAATTTGACATTTTAATACCACAATCCAGTTTTGTATTAAAGGCAAGTCTAAAAGTAGCTCTAGTACTTGTCTTATAATCTCTAATAGATTTAAGTATTACTTTATTGTCCCCTTCAATTTTATCTGCACGAAAATCTAAAAGTTTCTTAACCGCCTTAAATCTTTGATTTCTACATTTTCCAAAATATCTCAGCTCATGTTTTATTCTTTTCTTTAATCCACCGCCATCAACTGATGTATTAGTTCCATATCTTCTGAATAAAATATGAGGAGAGTTGTCAAACACTACTTTTCCTCCTGTAGCCCAACATGTTAGAACTGTCCATGAATCGTGTGAATATTCCAAATCAAGCTTAGATGAACCATAAAGCATGTCTCTCAAATTTTTATTTAATACAAATGTACAGCCTGCTAAACGTTCTCTCACAAGCTGACTATATATACTTAACTTTAATTTAGGATATGACTGTACACTCAATGGCTTCAAATCTTCATTAACACGCTGCAAAGAAGTACAATATAAAAGAGGTTTACTTGTGTCTTCTTTTTTCAATCTCTCAATTCCACTAATCAATTTATCTGACATCCAAACATCATCTTGATCGGCATAAGCATAAAAATCACTCTTATCACTACTATCTATCAATTCTAGAAAACTTCTTATAAATCCACAATTTTGTCCTTTAATTAATTTTATTTGGCCTTTACTTTCATAATCTTCCAGTATTTTTAGCGTTCCATCTTCAGAACCATCATCTCTTACTAATATGCTTACATTGACATTCTCTTGCGATAAAATACTATCAATCTGATTTCGTAAATATTTTTCCCCATTATATGTTGACATTAAAACCTGTATATTTTCGTTCATTACAATCCTCTTTATTTAATAATCCTTTCAATATCCTCAAGTATTAAATCAACTCTTAATCTGTTCTTTTCCATAACTTCATTTACATTGTATCTATCTAGGAATTCTTTTTTTAATCCATAATTTAATACCTTGACATCATCCGCTCCGTAGAAACGTGCAATTTTTTCTCCAAAGCCTCCATCAAGTATTCCATCTTCTAATGTAATAATCAGTCTATGATTTTTCTTTAGATCATTAAGTAAATCAGTATCTACACCTGTTATATAAATAGGATTAATAAGTGTTGGTAAATTGTATTTATCTGCAATTTCTGTGCATAATTTCTCACCAAGCTGATAAAAATCACCTAAAGCAAGAACTGCAATATACGAACCTTCTTGAGTTACTATATATTTGTTTAAATCATCATAATTTGATTTAACAGCATATTCAGACTCAAACACTCCATTTCTTGGCGCTCTTATTGCAACAGGATACAAATTCTGATTAAGGCTCCAGTCTATCATTGCCAAATATTCCTGTTTATTTGTTGGAGCAAGATATACAAGTTCTGGAATATTTGACATCATTGGAATATCAAATATTCCAATATGAGTTACATCATTAGCTGCATAAACAGAAGCATTTACAACAATCATCGTTACAGGAGATTTATTTATACATAACTCCTGTGATATCTGGTCATATGTTCTCTGATAAAAAGTAGACATTGTTACAAACACAGGTTTACATCCATTTTTTGCTAACCCTGCTGCCATACTTATTGCATGTTCCTCACATATTCCAACATCTATAAATTGTTTTCCAGCTTCACGTCTATACTTTTCTGAAAATGATAATGAATCCGGTACAGCTGCTATCATTGTCACAACTTTAGAATCATTTTTCATTTTTTTTATAAGATAATCTCTTACTATTCTGTCATAGCGTTCGCCATTAAATGGATTTTTTTCTTGTCCACTAGAAATCTCAAATGGTCTTACCCAATGTGTAGACTCCTTATGCTCCTCAGAATATTTATATCCTTTTCCTTTAGTAGTGCATATATGTACAACAACCGGTCTGTCAATATTCTTTACACTTTTAAATGCTTCTATAAGCTGTTGTATATCATTGCCATCTTCAACAAAAACATATTCATACCCAAATGCTTTGAATAAATTATTTTCTGACTTTCCATGTGATTTTCTTAATTCATACAGATTCTTATATATACCACCATGATCTTCTGCAATTGACATCTGATTATCATTGAAAACTATTATAAAATTGCTGTTTAAATCTGAGCCGGCATAATCTAATCCTTCAAAAGCTTCTCCACCGCTTAACGAACCATCTCCAATAAAGGCAATAACATTTTCTTTTCCGCCATTCAAATCTCTTGCCTTTGCAAGCCCGCATGCCAAACTTATTGATGTTGCTGTGTGACCCACCCTGAATAAATCATGTTCACTTTCTAATGGATTAGTATATCCATTAAATTCATAATATTTTTCTGGATATATAAATCCTTCTTTTCTGCCAGTTAATATTTTATGTGTATAACACTGATGTGAAACATCAAACACAAATTTATCTTCTGGTGAATTAAACACATAATGCAGTGCTATTGTCGCCTCAACAACTCCAAGATTTGATGATAAATGTCCACCGCAAGAGCTCATCTTTAAAATTAATGCATTTCTTATTTCTTCTGCTAATTCATCAAGATTTTTGATATTGATTTTCTTCAAATCATCTGGTCCATTAATTTGTTCCAAAAACATTGGTTATCCTTTCTAATTATTTAAATAATAATTAATAGTTTCTTTAATCCCCTGCTCTATTGAATACTGTATATTCCAGCCTAATTGTTTTAATTTATTATTATCCATGCATATTCCCGGTTTTCTATTTTCAGATTTTTCTGATAAATATTTTACCTGAGTTTTAATATTTAAAGATTCATTAATTTGATGTGAAATAATTTGTGCCATTTCATCAACAGCTTTAAAATTACCCAAATCTCCGTTTGAAGAAATATTATATGATTCCCCTGAAATTCCCTTTTCTGCAATCAATAACACACCTCTTACTGCATCTTCCACATAGATGTTGTCTCTTCTTGCTATATCAGAATTATTTAATGTTATATCTTCTCCTCTTTCAGCTTTATTAATAAATTCATAAAATGCCGTATTGGGCATATATGGAACAGGTCCGTATATATAACTAAATCTTGCAATAATCGTTTCAATTCCATATTGCCTGCTATAAGCTTTAGCAAGCACTTCTATAAAACGCTTTGATTCTGAATAAGGAGAATTTACAGCATCTAAATTGTCTGCTATAGATGTCTCATCTTCTTTTACTGTGATATTTTCAGACGTATTATTTGCATATACTGTTGCCGATGAAAATAATACTAATCTTCCTTTTTTCCCTGTCTCTTGAGTCTGATTTTTAAGAAAATCCAATAAATATTTTGTTCCAAGTACATTCGGCTCAATAACATCAACAGGAGATTCTTTTATAACAGCTCCTGAAATAGGACTTGCAGCATGAAAAATATAATCAATACATCCAATATCATCATTTATGGGCTTAGAAGCATCCTGAGCAATTATTTTGACACGCCCAGCTTTGATATATTCTTTGTATATCCGTTCTAATTTTTCTTTGTTACGGCTTAATGCGACAATTTTTACGTTATTTTCTTTTAAAAGAAAGCTTGCAATATGACTGCCCATTAATCCCGTTGCACCTGTTATCATAACTGTTTTATTTGAAAAAGCACTCATCTTTATTTTCTCCTATCAGTGTCTTATATCATCTAATATATATTTATCTAATTCAGGAACCATATCATACATTTTTCTGCCTCTTGGTAAAGATGGTTCTAATGTCAATTGACTATCAGCACAAAAATCAATTATGAACGGCTTATTATCTGGTATATCCTTCAAGTCATTAAACGAAGATGCTTTAACATATCCAATATCATAAGCTGCTGCTATCAGCTTAAAATCAGGAGAACTATACCCTGTATCATATGTAGTATGAACTGCATAACCTTCTCTTTTTTCCCTATCTTTAATCATTCCTGAAATTCTATTATTTATTATGAGCATTAAAACGGGTATCTTCTCTCTCGAAATAAACTGCAATTCCTGCATATTTAACTGAAATCCCTGATCGCCAGTTACACATACAATATGCTTTTTGTTTTTATAAAAAACACCTATGCTCTTTGCTAAACTGCATCCTAAGGCCCCAAAAGATTTTGAATAATATGTTCTCGCTTTTACTCCGCTTAATTCATATGCTTTTGATGCCCAAAACTCATTATTTCCAACATCCATTACTAAATCAGAATCTTTATACTCTTTAAAAATCTGACATAAAAAATCAACCGTACTATTACAATCGCAATACATAAGTTTCTTTTTTACTAAGCAGCATAAATTTGTCCAATTGCTGCTGCAATTAATTTTAAAATCGAATTCTTCAACGAATCTTTTTAAATCATTTTTTATCGTGTATGTATTTAAAATTGACCTCTGAATTTCCCTGCTGTCACATTCAATTCTAACTATTTTTTTATTTTCTAAAGCTTTTTTATAGCTTTCCGAATTTAATGGAAATGCCATTCTATTTCCCAAAGCAATTACCAAATCAGCTTCTGAAAAAATATAATTACTGTATCTTAATCCATGGCTTCCTATATATCCATAGTAATTATCAAACAATCTTCCAGAATCCTGTGAACCACGACTCGACAAAACCGGAATATTTGTTTTATTGATAATTTTTGAAAGCTGTATCTCAACTCCTGCCTGCCTTATTCCATCTCCTATTAATACAACTGGTTTATGAGCTTCTTTTAACATCTCATACACAGAATCATAATTAACCGTATCTTTTTTTAATTCACATTCATTAATATGTCCACTTATATCAATTTCTTTTTTCCATATAGATGAGCAAAAATCTAATAATACAGGACCTTTTCTGCCTGATAAAGCCTCTTGAAATGCTTTATTTATTATCTTTTCTGCTTCATATTCATTCTCTACTACAACTGCATACTTAGTTATATTTTTTACAATATCTACAGTGTTCATTTCTTGTTCTTGTTCAAAACGCTGCTTATTTTGTGATGCATTTCCAGCATGAGCTGTAATAAATACTACGGGCAGAGAATCTGCATATGCATCTGCTATTCCTGTTACGAGGTTAGTAAATCCCGGTCCTCTTGTTGCATATGCACATGCTAATCCATGCTCTGCCTGTGAATATCCATTCGCCTCAAAAGCAGAACACTGCTCATGATAACTTAAATGAGGATATATACCATCTTCCTTATCTAATGCATATAAAAAATCTATTATTACTCCGCCTGGAATTCCAAACGCATGATTTACCCCATTATTCTTAAGTTTTTTTACTAAGTATTCTGCAACATTCATATTATTTCCAACCTAAAATTCTGCTATTTTAATCAATTTTTCTACATTATCAGTTGTATATCTTTGTCTTAAATCTTCCGGCATGTCTGATAATATCTCATTTATTTCTGCATATGATTTTTTATATTTATTTCTCAATGCAATAGAATATTTATATGCTGTTCTGTGTAACGCTGGTAATAAACGTGTAACAGAGTATCCCCATAAAGCATCACTATAGTATTTTTCAATTATTTCACATGCATTTAATACCTCTGAAAAATTGTACTTATTATCTGCCTTGTTTATATATCCTATTATCAATTCAGTTTGAAGATTTCCAGCCCCCTGCCCCATACCCATAACACATGAATCAATTATTAAATCTCTTGCAGAATTCATATCTATAAAAGTCTGAACATTACTAAATGCAAGATTCATATTATTGTGTGCATGGAATCCTATTTTAATCTGCGGCTTTAATCCCTCATCATATACATTAAATAAATCAACTACATCTCTATTTTCCATATAGCCATAGCTATCAACAAAATATAAGGCATACGCATTCATCTCATTTGATTTTTCAATTAACAATTGAATTTCTTCTTTTGTATATCTCATTGTAAGCATTGGTTGAACAAATACTTTATATCCTTTAGATGATAAGGCTGCACAAAAATCTAAAGACTTCTGCAGTTCGGAATATCTTATAATCACTCTTACTGCTTCACATAATGAAGGATTCCATTTGGGAATATCCTCAATAGGTGTATCTGGTCCCCTATACAATGCTGCAAACATCTGATTCTGTTTTTTCTTTAAGGGCATTTGTTTTGAAATATCCTCAATATTTTTATATATACAGAATCCTGTTCTATCATCACTTGTAATTTCTATTGACCCCAATTCTATAATATCAATAGCTGAATCAGCTAAATAACCGGCTGTCATTCTAGAATCATTTTCCGAGAATCTCACATGAGATAAATCATTCTTTTCAGCATCTTCTAATCCAAGTCCGCCATCTCTAAGCGTACAATCTAGAATTTGAATATTTTTACTCACTCTTAATTACTCCGTTTCTATGATATTCTTTGATTGTGCATCTATAATTGTTCTTTTAATCTTCTTAACTCTATAATTGTTGTATAATTTTGAGGCAATAACTAATACAATCTTTTTAGGAAGATGATTAACAAAAAACTGTACTATTTTATCTTTTCTTTTTCTTGTATCTTTAAATCCAGGTTCATCTTTCCATGGTGTCAGCATTTTATATTTTTCATACAATGCCTTTCTTGGATGATTAGAGTTTGCATACCATGCTCTATTTGTAATCAAGAATGAATTAGTCAAATGTACTATTGCTGGATTTTTCACAGCTTCTTCTATTTCATTTCTTTGATAGTATCTTTTAACATGTCTTAATTTCATAACTTCATCATATGTTAATATTTCCATCATGCTATACATATTGTATTTAGGATTAAGAATAAGGATATCTCCCTGTAAAGCTGCATTGAATGCTGTCTGTTCCATGAAAAATACATATCCGCCATTTTCCTCACAATATTTCCTTACCTTGTCACCTATCCGTTTTTGTTTCCATGCTTTCAAATCTTCAAGAATCATACCGCTGTTACAGTAAAATGCATCTTTATTTAACCCTAATAACTCATAATATTTTTCTCCAAGACAATCTATTACACCAGCTGCACAATGACCTTTCAAATCTATATTCCAAAGTTCAGTTAAATCATCAGTTACTAATATGTCACTATCAAGATACAAAATCCTTTCAACATCATCTGGAAGTAAGTCATCCAAATATAATTTCATATATGAATTGAAAAACCATCCTGCTCTTACATCCTTTAAACCAAGATTTTCTACTTTATTAACATCTGGCATAGGAATAAAATGAAGTGTTCTATTATATTTACCTGCCAATTGATTCAATTTATCTTTATTTTCATCTGACAATGGATTTTCAAATATGTATACATGTATTTCATCAAAGCTTTTATTATTTTCAAATAAAGAAGCCATGGACGTTGCCAGTACCGGGGCAAAAAGATCACTGCTGTGATATGTTACATTCATTATATTGCTCATCTATTTACCAACTTTCATAAATTCTTCAATCTGTTTATTCATACATTTTTCGATATCTCCATTAGTCAGCCAGCATTTACTCCATTCAACAACCTTTTCAATTGCTATATTCAAATCCCAATGTGGCTGCCAGCCAAATGTTTTTTTCAATTTAGAACAATCTAATTTCAGGAAATTAGCTTCATGTGGTCCGCCATCATATTTATCAATCCACTTCATGCCTTCTCCCCAATGTTCAACAAATAAATCAACCAATGCTCCGGTCTGAAAGCAATCCCTGTCATCTGGTCCTACATTGTAATATCCTGCATACTTTATATCTTCATATTGTTTCTGTGCTATCATCAAATATGCATATAATGGTTCTAAAACATGCTGATATGGTCTTGTTGAAAATGGATTTCTCACTACAATATCTTCATGTTTAATAGCTGCTCTTATACAATCTGGTACAATTCTGTCATTAGCAAAATCTCCTCCACCAATAACATTTCCAGCTCTTGCAGTTGATACCGCAATATTCATTTCTTTAAAAAATGAATTAATATATGAATGTGTAACCAGTTCAGAACAAGACTTTGAATTAGAATAAGGATCATACCCATCTAATTCCTCATTTTCACGATATCCCCATTCCCATTCTTTATTAAGATAAACTTTATCTGTTGTTACATTTAAAAACGACCTTACCGAATCACTTGTTCTTACACATTCACAAATATTCACAGTTCCCATAACATTTGTTTCATATGTATAAACTGGATTCTTATAGCTCTCTCTGACTATCGGCTGTGCTGCCAAATGAAAAACTATTTCTGGCTGTATTTTTGTAAATGTTTCTTTTAATTTTGATAAATCTCTTATATCTCCAATAACAGAATTCATTTTTCCGCTTATATTAGCAATTTCAAAAAGTGAAGGTTTTGTAGGCGGATTTAATGCATAACCTGTTACTTCTGCTCCTGCATTAATTAACATCTGGCAAAGCCATGCCCCTTTAAATCCCGTATGACCTGTTATTAATACTCTTTTCCCTTTATAAAAATCCATATTCACTATTACTTATCCCACACTTTCCATGGAGCATTTCCTGTCTCCCACAAATTTTCCAGCATATCTTTTTCTCTCTTGGTATCCATACACTGCCAAAAGCCATCATGATAGAAACCTTTTAATTCTCCTTTACTTGCCAGGCTCTTCATAGGCTCTTGTTCAAATACTGTTGTATCATCCTTCAAATATTCAAATATTTCCGGATTGCACACCATATATCCGCCATTTATAACTGCACCATCTGTATCTTCTTTTTCTCTAAATGCTGTAATATTATTATCAGAATCAATATCTAATACGCCTTTTTGCTGAGCAATACTAACTGATGTTAATGTACATATCTTCCCCTGGCTTTTATGAAATTCTAACAGCTTATTTATATTTACATCTGAAACAGCATCACCATATGTAAGATAGAATGTCTCATTCTCAACATATTTTTTTATTCTTTTAACTCTTCCACCTGTCATAGTATTTAATCCAGTGTCTACAACAGTAACTTTCCATGGTTCTGCATGCTGTTTATGCACAATAATGTTATTACCATTTGTAAAATCAAATGTAATATCAGATGTATGAAGGAAATAATCTGCAAACCACTCTTTAATAACATGTTGCTTATATCCAGCACATATTACAAATTCATTTACTCCGTAATATGAATACAATTTCATGATATGCCATAAAATAGGCATCTCACCTATTTCTATCATTGGCTTTGGTTTTAAATGTGATTCCTCAGAAATTCTTGTTCCGAATCCTCCTGCTAATATAACTGCTTTCATAATTTCTCCTCATAATGCTTATATAAATTCACGCTATCCTTCCCGCATCATACTCACTGGCGGTTAATTTTGCTCTTACTTCCAGCCCTGCCTTTATACGGCGTGGTTCTTTCCAAAGTTCAATTCCAAGTTCAGCGATTCGCTTGTGTCTGTCGATTCGAGTTATATAGGTCTGGCAGTTGTTAAGTGGACCTTTTTCGACTATAAGCCTGTTATCTACAATTATTCCGCATGACATTCTGATGCAGTTGTTTTCATCTATCAGCATCTTAAGGATTGCTCTTTCTTCTTCATATATAGGATTAAAGCCTCCTCCAATACGCACAGGAACAACCGTAGTTGGTATTCTCTTAAGCTGTTTTTCCAGTTCATTGGGTAAATTACTTTCGATAAACACATAACCTGGAAACAACCAGTCTTCTTCAAGATTCCACTTTCCTGAATATCTTTTAAGATACTGATATGTAGGCGCAAAAATATTGACTGCAGCATCTGTACTCAATGCATTCCTGCATTTTTCGATGGCAATCTTCTCTCTGCCTTTTCCAGCCATTACTACATACCACATACATCCTCCTACCAAAACTGATTGACTTTGGATATAATGGCACGCACTATCTGCAACACAATAAATATTATGTTGTAAATATTACAAACCATCTCATGTACTTTACCACAATTAAAATAAAAATACAACGGTTGTTATATCTAATTTTATCGAATTTGCAATTGAATTGTCGAAAAATCAATTGTAAACATTTTCTATTATCTTGTCTGATTTTTATAAAACACAGTAAATAAGCCTGTTTACACCAGCTAATATATCCAGAAAATTCATTTACAACATAATATTTATTATGTTGTACTTTTTACAAAATATTTTCTATTCAACACTTTTTTAATTATATAATCACTTTTTATAACCATCTTCATACTGTCCAGCAGCTTTCTATGTTCTTCCCCTGATGATTTCACATATATACGGGTTGTCTCAATATTGCTGTGGCCAAGCACATCCGCAAGACGGGCTATGTCCTTTTTAATATTGTAGAAGCTTCGGGCAAACAGATGTCTCATATTATACGGAAATACTTTTGATGGGTCTATTCCTGCTGCCACACTTAACTGCTTCATCATTTTCCAGATGTTGCACCTGTTTAAAGGGCTTCCGGTTCTTGTTATGAATATCTGCTACGCCCTGATTACAGATTCCAAAGTTACTGATTTAAGTTCACTTATCCTTATTCCTGTACTCCCAAGTGTCTGGATAATAAGAGCAAGCTGCTCATTGCCCATTGAAGCAGCTGTATCAATAAGACATTCATATTCACCTTTCGTAAGTTCGCGTTTCTCTGAGACAAACATATTTTTCTGTACTTTTATCATCTTCACTTTCATATCTGCACAATTCATAACTTCAAGATAATGATTAACAGATGCAAGAAATGAATTAATTCTTCTATGCTCCTCTCTGTAATAAACATTTTCTTCATTTTGTTCTCCTCATTTATCCTTATTATATGTATCTATAGAAAAAGCCCGCTGGTTAATCTCTTAACCAACGGGCTGTTACTGTTCTTTCATTATTATATTGTTCTTATCTTTTATTCCTTGTCTTTTCCATTACATCAAGAGTATGCATCTTACCATATGCATCTCTCTTATGCTTTGGAACTTCTCCTGCTTCAGAATTAAATATACCGACATTCTGACCTTTGTTATGCTTTGCTGCACATGCCGGACAATATCTTCCGTATCTTATCTCTGCTCCACAGTCCTCACATTTGATATAGCTGTCCGAACCGTCAGGAATCTCTATTCTTCCTTCTCGCAGATATCTGTTAATTGTTGATACAGGAACCCCTGTTCCATCTGATATATTAGCTGCATTAGAAGGGCCATGGTCTTCTATATATTTTCTCACCTTGCCAAAAGATGTCAGTTCCTCTGCTCCACAGTTGTCACACTTAAACACTTCTCCAAATGCATAACGCATAAGTTCCCCACACTTTGGACATATCTTGGCACGGTCATATTTAATCAACGTATCAATCTGGCGCTTTTCCTTTTTCTGCTTTTCTCTTTCCTCAATCTGCCTTAAAGTAGGTTTCATAATCATACCTTCTTTCTTTCAAGTGTATCTCTGAATATATCTCTTCTTTCAGTTTTACCAACTTTATTAATATCTCTTTCTTTATATGTTCCGTCATTCTTAATCTGCTTTTTCTTATAATTCTTATCATCCGGTTCGTCTTCCTGTGTTGTCCTGTCTGCCCTGCCCGGTTCTTTAAGAGCCTTCTCCAGCATCTCCTTATTCTGAAATGCAGAATTGCCACGGTTCATTGATAACATCTGTCTCTGCTTCTGACTTATATACTGTTCAAGGTTAGCATTACGCACGCCTAACCTGCATCCGTATACTATCTTGTTCTCACCGATAACAACTTTCCTCACAATTATTCCCATAAGGCTGTAATTCTGATTAAAGTCAGCAAACACAAGTCTTACCGGCATATTAATGACATTGTCCATATCCTCCGTGCCAACAAAAGAGAATCCACTCTCACTCACATCTTTAACAATAACATCAACTGCCTTACGGTTGGTTCCTAACTGTGCAACACCGGAGATACCTATAAACAGCCTGAAAGCCCCTCGTCTGTTAACTTCAAAGCCTTCTCCATTAGCTGAAATCTTATATAATGTTCCTTCCTCTTCTCTGATTGAATTAACTGCAACGCCTTTCCACAACATTGGAGGCTTACCGTCTCTTATCATATATATACTTACTGTTATACCGCCACCTGAAGAATTAAAGCTTAATATCTTACCATTAATTCTTATTGGCTCAACCAATACGCTTTGGTTAACTTTTCTTATAACCTTAGATGGAAACTCATATTTCTGTCTATTCATGCTTAATTCAATTATCAGGTTATTATCCTCGGTCATCTCCTGTAAAAGCATAGTTTTTCTCCATTACACGCAATTAATGATATAATGATAACACATTTACAGCAATAAAAAAAGACTCTCATACCAAACTCGCATGAGAATCTTCTTTCATAATTAATTATTCTTCATCTTCTTCTGGTTCATTCCAGTTATGATATACATTCTGAACATCATCATCTTCATCTAAAAGTCCTAAGATTCTGTTCATCTTCTTAATATCATCCTCAGATGTAAGGTCTACAGTTGTCTGTGGAATCATAGTAACCTCTGCTGAAGCAAATGTTACTCCGGCATCAGCTAATGCCTGATTAACAGCATCAAACTCCTCTGGTGAAGTAAGGATTTCATAACAATCCTCTTCTTCATTGAAATCATCTGCACCAGCGTCAAGAGCTAACATCATAAGCTCATCAGCATCTCCGGTATATTCTTCCTTGTCTACAATCATCTGTCCCTTGTTATCAAACATGAATGATACACAGCCTGGAGTACCAACATTACCGCCACCCTTAGTGAATGCACTACGGATATTAGAAGCTGCTCTGTTTCTGTTATCAGTAAGAGCCTCTACGATAATAGCTGTTCCGTTAGGACCATATCCTTCATATGTAACTGATTCATAGTTAGACATATCATTACTTGCAGCCTTCTTAATAGCTCTGTCAATTGTATCATTAGGCATATTAGCTGCTTTACACTTAGCAACAACCTGTCTTAACTTACTATTATTATTAACATCCGGACCGCCTTCTTTAACAGCAATCATAAGTTCCTTACCAAGTCTTGTAAAGATTTTACCCTTAGCTGCATCATTGGCTGCCTTCTTATGCGCGATATTCGCAAATTTTGAATGTCCTGACATAAAAATACCTCATTTCCAATTATTACTGTAAATGTTCTTTAATCTTCTCAATCATCTCTGCATATTCAGCATCTGTAAGATACTTCTTATCTGGGTTCATAAGGAATACGCCACCCCATTCGAACTCGTCCTTATACTTAGGGCAGAGATGAAAATGAAGGTGATGACCTGTATCACCATATGCACCATAGTTAACCTTATCTGGGTGGAAAGCAGCCATGATAGCTCTTGCTACTCTTGCAACATCCTCAAAGTAAGCAGCTCTCTCTTCTGCAGTTAACTCGTTCATATCACCAACATGCTTCTTATGTGCTACAATACATCTTCCCGGATGGCTCTGCTCCTTGAACAGATATACCTTAGATGTCTCAAGCTCACATATTTTAATACCAAACTTAGCTACGAGGTCACCCTCTACACAATATGCACAATTCTGATCTACCATAATTATATCCTCTTTTCTATAACCAAATATAATTCCACATTACATTGCATCCTTGATAGAGAAGCTGATTCTTCCCATCTTATCCTTACCCATACACTTGCACTTTACATGATCGCCAAGTGTAAGAACATCTTCAACATGGTTGATTCTCTCATTAGAAATCTTAGAAATGTGAACCATTCCTTCCTTACCAGGAGCAAACTCTACGAATGCACCGAATTCCTTAATGCTTACAACCTTACCTTCATATATCTTGCCTTCTTCGAAGTCTTCTACAATAGTCTTGATATACTTCATAGCCTTATCCATTCCTGCCTGCTCAACACCACATACAGAAACGAATCCATCATCAGTAATATCAATCTTGACACCGCACTCATCAATGATTGCGTTGATTGTCTTACCACGCTGTCCAACTACTTCGCCAATCTTAGCAGGGTCAATAGATGTCTGGATAATCTTAGGCGCATACTCTCCAACAGTCTTTCTAGGCTCAGCAATAGCAGGCTTCATACATGTATCCATAATGAAAAGTCTTGCTTCTCTTGTTCTTCTTATAGCCTCTTCAACGATTGGTCTTGTAAGACCGTGAATCTTAATATCCATCTGGATAGCTGTAATACCTTCTGTTGTACCTGTTACCTTGAAATCCATATCTCCAAAGAAATCTTCAAGTCCCTGGATATCAGTAAGTACAATATAATCATCATCTGTCTCGCCTGTAACAAGACCACATGAAATACCGGCTACCATTCTCTTAATAGGAACACCTGCTGCCATAAGTGACATACAAGATGCACATGTTGAAGCCATTGATGTAGAACCATTAGATTCAAATGTCTCAGAAACGGCTCGGATTGCATATGGGAACTCTTCCTCTGATGGAAGAACAGGAACAAGTGCCTTCTCAGCTAATGCTCCATGTCCAATTTCACGACGTCCTGGTCCTCTTGATGGCTTAGTCTCACCTACAGAGTATGAAGGGAAATTATAGTGATGTATGTATCTCTTAGTAGTTACATTCTCATCAAGACCATCAACCTTCTGTGCCTCTGATAAAGGTGCAAGAGTAACAACATCACAGATCTGTGTCTGTCCTCTTGTAAACATTGCAGAACCATGAACTCTAGGAATAATATCAACCTCAGCTGCAAGTGGTCTGATCTGGTTAATAGCTCTTCCGTCCGGTCTCTTGTGATCCTTTAAGATCATCTTACGAACAGTCTTCTTCTGGTACTGGTAAACAGCTTCACCAAGAACTGCAAGCCATTCCTCATTATCTACAAATGCTTCCTTCATCTTCTCAGTTACAGCATCAATATTCTTCTCTCTTGTCTGCTTGTCATCTGTGAATACAGCAACTTCCATCTCTTCTGGAGATACAACCTGCTTCATAGCCTCAAACATCTCTGCAGGAACAGCACAGCTTACATAAGAATGCTTTTCCTTGCCAACCTCAGCAACAATCTTATCAATAAATGCAATGATTGTCTGGTTGATATCATGAGCCTTATATATAGCCTCAATCATCTTGTCTTCTGGAATCTCATTAGCTCCTGCTTCAATCATAATAACCTTCTGCTTAGTTGAAGCAACTGTAAGCTGAAGATCTCCATCCTGCCACTGTGCCTGAGATGGGTTAACGATAAATTCTCCATCAATCATACCAATCTGTGTTGTAGCACATGGACCGTCAAATGGAATATCAGAAATAGATGTTGCAATAGCAGAACCAATCATAGCAAGTAATTCTGGTCTGCAATTCTCATCAACTGACATAACCATGTTATTAAGAGTAACATCATTACGATAGTCCTTAGGGAATAATGGTCTCATAGGTCTGTCGATAACTCTTGATGTAAGGATAGCATTCTCAGATGCCTTACCTTCTCTCTTGTTAAATCCACCAGGAATCTTTCCTGCTGCATACATCTTCTCTTCATATTCAACGCTTAATGGGAAGAAATCAATTCCTTCTCTTGGTTCTTTAGATGCTGTTGCTGTTGAAAGAACAACAGTATCACCATAATGCATTAATGCAGCACCGTTAGCCTGTGCACACACTCTGCCGATATCAACTCTTAAAGTTCTTCCGGCGAGTTCCATTTCATACTGTTTAAACATATGAACTCCTTCCATAAAAAATATATATTTAACAGAAGGTCCGAAACAACTGAAAAACACACCATAAACTACCGCCATGATATACATTTCAGTGGTCTCGGGGTATCCCTTCTGCCATTAACAACGCAATAGGGCGGAGTTATACACTCCGCCCTGATTAATTACTTTCTTAAGCCTAAACGCTCAATAAGATTTCTGTAAGATTCAATATCTGTATCCTTAAGATATGCAAGTAAAGCTCTTCTCTTACCAACCATCTTAAGAAGACCTCTTCTTGAGTGGTGATCCTTCTGGTTAACCTTAAGATGTTCTGTTAACTCAGCGATTCTTTCTGTTAAGATAGCTACCTGAACTTCTGGAGAACCTGTGTCTCCTGGCTTTCTTCCATAAGTAGCAATGATTTCTGCTTTCTTTTCCTTAGATATCATGTCTAAATCCTCCTAAATATTAATCTCCTGCCACTAAGCTTCAGGTCGGAGTGTCCTACAGCTGGGTGGCGGCTCACACTTGTTTATTGTAACACAGGCATTAAACCTTTGCAAGTATTAATTATCCAATAAGAAACATATTTCTTGCAAAATCCGAATCTGCCGCAATCTGTCTCTTCAATCCTTCTACATCTTCAAACTTCATCTCTGGTCTTATAAAATGTATGAATTCAACATCAACCTTCTTGCCATACACATCCTTGTCAAAATCAAAAAGAAATGTCTCAACACTTATCTCCGGTGCATCACTTACTGTAGGCTTAGTTCCTAAGTTAGTAACCCCGTAAAATTTTTCGCCATCAATAGTCGTCTGGGTAGCATATACTCCATTAGGTGGCAGGAGCTTATACTCCGTCGGATATATGTTAATAGTAGGGAAATCAAGCTTCCGTCCAAGCTGGTTTCCTATCGAAACCACACCTGTAACATTAAACGGTCTGTTAAGAAGAACATTTACCGTTTCCATATGACCAACCTTTAATTCTTCTCTTATATATGTACTGCTGATTTCCTTATCCTGATATTTTTCCTTTTCAACAATAATAGTTGTAAATCCAAGTTCTTCTCCCGCTTCCACAAGCATTGCTGCATCACCTGCCCTGTCTTTTCCAAAACGGTAATCAGTACCTACAACAACATACTTTGCATGCAGCTTATCAATAATAATCCTGCATATAAAATCTTCAGGCTCCATATTCATGAATTCTTCCGTAAACGGATATTCAATCTCAACATCTATGCCAAAATTCTCACACAATCTGCGTCTTTCACTGCTTGTAGATATAAAATGCTGATACTTCTGTGGACATATTGAAAGCGGCAGGCTGTCAAAAGTAAACAAAACTGCAAGCAGATTCTCCTCATCTGCTTTCTGCCTTACAATCTCAATAAGCTTCTGATGTCCTGTATGAATTCCATCGAATTTTCCTAATGTAACTGCACTTTTCTTATTTAATTGAAAATCATCTGTTCCATGAATATATTCCAAAGATGATCACGCCCCTTTACTTGTTGTCTTCGTAAAATATCTTAACCGGATAAAGCACTTCATCTCGAAATTCATATACACCGATAAAGCATTTATCAGAATCGTACACTCTGTATTTCTCATTATCACTGATTGCAGCATCTGCAGGTATCTGTTCTCTTGACAGCTTATTGCCATTGTGAAGATACCGGCTGTATTCTTCTGCAAATGTTATCTCCTGATAATCACTGAATATCTTATCTATGCCAGTTATCCTGTCTTCTATTTCACCCTTTAACACAAGAGCCGATATCTGGTTAAGTGTAAGTGTATCATCAAGCATGAATTCACCTACACGCGTTCTTGTAAGCTTCATCATACATGCGCCACACCCAAGCTTCTTACCTATATCATCACATAATGACCTGATATAAGTTCCCTTTGAGCAGTCAACAGTAATAGTAACTGTTTTCTGTTTATCTGAAAGATTGATATCATTCACCCTTAATGTATTAATATGGACAGTTCTTGGTTTTCTTTCAATCTCAATACCTTTTCTTGCAAGCTCATAAAGCTTCTGTCCATTATGCTTTAAAGCTGAATACATAGGCGGTATCTGTTCATACTCACCTATAAATTCATTACATGCTTTAAGGACATCCACTTCGCTCACATTAACCTCTGACTGGGCAACAATTTTCCCTGATATATCAAGAGTATCTGTCGTTGTGCCAAGAAGCATTACAGCCTCATAAGTCTTTCCCCAGTCAGTTATAAGGTCACACAGCTTTGTAGCCTTACCGATGCACACAGGAAGCACCCCGACCGCATCAGGGTCAAGTGTGCCTGTATGACCAATTTTTTTAGTTTTAAGTATTCCCCGAAGCTTTGCAACTACATCATGAGATGTAAATCCCTGCTCCTTATATACATTTAAAACACCATTCATGCATTATCCTCATTATACTGCTGCTCAATCATTTCGCCAATCTTATTAACAATACTGTGGACATTGCCCTTAGCAGAGAATCCTGCTGCCCTCACATGTCCTCCACCGCCAAATGCTGTGGCGATTCTTGCAACATCAATCATTTTCTTTGAACGAAGACTTACTTTGTATTCGTCCTTATCTGTTTCATAAAGGAATATAGCCACTTCAACTCCGTCTGTTAAGCGTAACTGCTCAATAATTCCACCAAGTTCTTTGCCAGTGACACCATAGAAATTCATTTCCTCAATGGATACACTTGAAAATATACATCTGCCATCATAAAATAACACACTTTCAAGCAAAGCTCTTCCAAGAATCTGATTCTGTATATAACTCTTCTTATAAAAGCTGTTATCAATGATATCAGAATAATCAATTCCCATCTCCATCATCTTTCCGGCAATATCCATTGTCCTTCTTGATGTACAGCTGTACTTAAACACACCAGTATCATGGATTATCCCTGTATATATGCACTCTGCAACATTTTTATCGACCTTATCCTCGTCAAATGTTGTATAGAGAACTTCACATGCCGAGCTTGACTGTGGCTCTACATAATTAACATCAGCAAATGAATTATTGCTTATATGATGGTCTATGCAGATAGTCTTATCAGCATTTTCAAAGCAGCTCATAAATGGTTCAATTCTATCCATTGAACTGCAGTCAAGTACTACGAATAAATCAAAATGCTTATCCTCGGCCTCATACTTAATATCATTAACACCAGATAAATAATTAAATTCATCTGACGGCTTTTCAAGATAAACAGTAACCTCGCACTCAGGAAGATTCTTCCTGATATAATTATATAAACCTAATGTTGAACCAACACAGTCACCATCAGGACGGATATGTCCTGTGATACCTATAACCTTTGCATGTCCGATTTCTTCAATAATATTCATGACTAACCTCTTTATTCTGTCTCGTCTTCAACCTCAACGTGCATCTTATTATCATGTTCTGTAACTTCATCAATAAGCTTAGACATATTAATACCATACTCAATTGACTGATCAAGAATGAATCTTATTTCAGGAGTATTTCTTAAATTGACAGTTCTTGCAAGCTGTCTTCTTATATATCCTTCTGCACTCTTAAGACCTGTAATCGTATCCTTCTGTGACTTTTCATCACCAAGAACACTTATATATGCCTTACATGTCTTAAGGTCAGGAGCGACCTCAACCGCTACAACCGAAGTCATAGGGTTGATTCTAGGGTCTTTAATCTCACTTCTGATTATATTACTTAATTCTTTCAATACCTCGCCGTTAATACGGGTATTCTTTACACTATTTTTACGCATATATTCTCCAAATAAAAACTAAATCCTATCTTGGCACTTCAACCATGATATGTGCTTCAATCATATCCTCTGGCTGGATATCATTGAACTTTTCAAATACCATACCACACTCAGTACCTGCCTTGATTTCCTTAACCTCATCCTTGAAGTGCTTAAGAGATGCGATAGGTCCTTCATAAACCTTCTCACTTCCTCTTGTTATACGGACAACAGAATCTCTTGTAATTCTTCCCTCTTCAACGATACAGCCGGCAATATTACCAACTCCTGAAGCCTTAAATATCTGCATGATTCTTGCATGACCGATAATCTTTTCTTCATAGATAGGCTCAAGCATACCCTTAAGGGCTGCCTCAACATCTTCAATAGCATTGTAGATAACGCTGTAAAGTCTTAAATCTACCTTTTCTCTCTCTGCAACAATTCTTGCCTGATTATCAGGCTTAACGTTAAATGCAATGATGATAGCATTAGAAGCTGATGCAAGTACTACATCGGATTCATTAACATTACCAACACCACCATGAATTACCTTAACAACAACCTCATCATTAGAAAGTCTTACTAGACTTGACTTAACAGCCTCAACAGAACCCTGTACATCAGCCTTGATGATAATATTAAGTTCCTTCATATTACCAGCCTGAATCTGTTCAAAGAGTGCATCAAGAGATACCTTATGCTTAGTATCATCAAGAAGCTTCTTTCTTCCCTCGCTGATAAATGTCTCTGCTGTACTTCTTGCTTCCTTCTCTGAATCAGCAGCCATAATGATTTCACCTGCATTAGGAACATCATTAAGACCAAGAATCTCAACCGGAGTAGATGGTCCGGCAACCTTTACTCTGTTACCCTTATCATCAATCATGGCTCTTATCTTACCATAGCAAGAACCTGCTGATACAGCATCTCCCACATGAAGAGTACCCTTCTGTACAAGGATAGATGCTACAGGACCACGTCCCTTATCAAGCTCAGCCTCAATAACAATACCTCTTGCCTTTCTGTCAGGGTTAGCCTTAAGTTCATTAACCTCTGCTGTAAGAAGAATCATATCAAGAAGCTCATCAATACCCTGCTTAGTATGTGCTGATACTGGAACAAATGTAGTAGAACCACCCCAGTCTTCTGCAATAAGACCATACTCAGTAAGCTCCTGCTTAACCTTCTCGATATTAGCATTAGGCTTATCAATCTTATTGACAGCAACAATAATCTCAACACCTGCTGCCTTTGCATGGTTAATAGCCTCAATTGTCTGTGGCATTACACCATCATCTGCAGCTACAACAAGAATAGCAATATCTGTAGCCTGAGCACCACGCATTCTCATAGCTGTAAATGCTTCATGACCCGGAGTATCAAGGAATGTAATAAGATTACCATTTACATTTACCTGGTAAGCACCTATCTTCTGTGTGATTCCGCCTGACTCCTTAGCTGTCACATGAGTTTCTCTGATTGCATCAAGTAATGAAGTCTTACCATGATCAACGTGTCCCATAACGCAGACAACTGGTGGTCTTGGAACAAGCTTATCCTCTGGTTCTTCATCTTCCTTAAGAAGTTCTGCAATAACATCAACCTTCTCTTCATGCTCACATATGCAGTTGAACTCGAGAGCAATCTCTTCTGCTGCATCGTAATCTATCTCTTCGTTAATAGTAACAACCTTACCCTGTAAGAACAGCTTCTTAACAAGTGCTGCAGGAGCTACCTTCATCTTATCTGCAAGTTCCTTGATAGTAAGAGTATCTGGAAGAACAAGCTGCTTGATTGTCTCTTCTTCCTTTTCCTTCTTCTCAGGCTTTGTCATAGGCTTCTTATCAAATCTGCTGTTAGCGAACTTAAGATTTTCCTTAGCCTCATTATCTCTCTTTCTGTCATTCTTCTTGCTGTCTATTCTTGAATCATGTCTTCTTGAATCTGGCTTAGCTGAAAAATCAAACTCTTCCTTAGGTGCAGAATCTCTTCTGTCATTATTTCTTCTCTGACCTCCGTTAAATCCTCCACGGTTCTGGTCATTATCCTTTCTGAAACCGCCATTTCCAGACTGTCCGTTTCTGTCATTTCTGAAACCGCCGTTATTGTTGCGGTCATTGTTTCTATAACCGCCATTATTATCACGATTACCATAACCACCATTGTTGTTACGATCATTATTTCTGTAACCGCCATTATTATCACGGTTGCCATAACCGCCATTGTTGTTGCGGTCATTGTTTCTATAGCCGCCATTGTTACGGTCATTATTTCTGTAACCATTATTATCACGGTTACCGTAGCCGCCATTGTTATTACGGTCGTTATTCCTGTAGCCGCCGTTGTTATCACGGTTGCCATAACCACCGTTATTATTACGGTCATTATTTCTGTAACCGTTATTACCTCGGTCGTTGTTTCTATAACCGCCGTTATTATCACGGTCATTATTTCTATAACCGCCATTATTACGGTCATTATTTCTGTAGCCGCCGTTGTTATCGCGCTGTCCGTCTCTGTTATTATTATCTCTTCTAGGATTCTTATCCCTTGAACTGTTCTGTGGGAAATATACCTGCGAGATATGCTTCTTATCATCAGCATTACCAGACTTATTCTGTGTTCCCTGCTGTGACTGCTTTGGAGTCTGATTCTGCTGTCTGTTGTCCCTGTTATCATTCTTTACAGGCTGTGACTGCTTTGCTGGCTGTGCTGCCGGCTTATTCTCAGCCTTAGGTGCAGGAGCAAACTTCTTTCTCACACTTGTTATTTCTGCATCTGTAAGTCCGCTTACAGACTTATAAGTCTTCTCGCTGTTGCTAAGCATATCAGTAATATCCTTAGATGTTATATTTAATTCTTTTGCCAATTCATGTACTCTCATATTTGCCATTTAACCTCTTTTCCAAATAACAGCACTGCTGTTATTCTAAACCCTGTTCAAAATATTTTTCTATGGTCTTTGCAAATCCTTCATCAAGGACTGCCAGTGATGCGCGGAATTCCTTTCCTATCGCGTGGCCAACACTCACCTTGTCACTAAAAAAATGTATCGGAACCTTGTAATAAGTACACATATTTGTAAACATTTTCTTAGTATTATCTGAAGAATCATCTGCAACAATAACTGTGTATGCCTTTCCGGTTTTAACAGCCTTCTCTGTTGAAAACTCTCCGCTTGCAACCTTTCCGGCTTTCTGCGCAAGTCCAATCATATTAAGGATTTTCTGTTTATTTTCCAATATTATTCAGCTCCTTTGCTAACTCATCATAGACAGCAGAATCTACTGCCATCTTAAATGACCTTTCAAGTCCCTTATTCTTAAATGCTTTAGACAGGCAGTCTTCATTCGCACATATATAAGCCCCTCTGCCATTCTTCCTGCCTGTAGCATCTATAACAATTGATTCATCCTGTGTCTTCAGAATACGGATTAAGTCCTTCTTATCCTTCATCTGACCGCAGCCAATACACTGTCTTTGTGGAATCTTCTTTACTGTAGCCACTATGCATCACTCCTAATAATTATTCTTCATCAAGGCTTATTTCAGATGGTTCAACATACTCTTCTTCTAAGTTTTCTTCTTCTGTATGTTCTTCAGGTTCAGCCTCGCTCTTAATATCAATTCCATATCCTGTAAGCTTTGCAGCAAGTCTTACATTCTGTCCCTGCTTACCGATTGCTAAAGAAAGCTGCTGCTCAGAAACAACAATCTTAGCCTTCTTTTCTTCATCATCAGCTACTGCTGAAACAACCTTTGCAGGGCTTAATGCGTTAACAATAAGCTGTGCTGAATTGCTGTCCCACTCAATGATATCTATCTGCTCATTGCCAAGCTCATTAACAATAGCTTTAACTCTTGCACCATTAATACCAACACATGCACCTACAGGATCTACATTAGCAACATTAGCTCTTACTGCCATCTTAGTTCTTGAGCCGGCTTCTCTTGCAATACCCATGATTTCAACAACGCCGTCTTTAATCTCTGTAACTTCTTCTTCAAAAAGCTTCTTAACAAGCTCCTGTGACTTTCTTGAAACTCTTACAACAGGACCACCCTTTTCTCTGTTAATTACATCAACAACATATAACTTAATTCTGTCGCCCGGTTCAAACTTCTTATCCTTGAACCTGTCATCAGCCTTAAGAACTGTCTGGAGTCTTCCAAGATCAATTGTAAGGTCGCCATTGTCAGCAACTCTCTGCACAATACCTGTAATAAGTTCCTTCTCCTTAGAATGATACTCATTATAAAGAGCATTCTTTTCCTGCTCTCTGATAGTCTGCACAATAGTATTCTTAGCATTCTTGGCAGCCTTTCTTGAGAACTCCTCAGACTTTACTTCAACAGTAATAACATCACCAAGCTGGCAGTCAGGCTTAATCTTTCTGGCATCTTCTAATGCAATATCAGTACCTGATACATATTTTTCTTTCTTATTCTCTCTGTTCTCTGGAACAATAACCTCCTCAACAACAGTTCTGTCAGAATAAATGTGGAAATCACCTGTTCTTCTGTCTAACTCAACACGACCATTATCAGCCTTATCAAACTCAGCCTTGTACTCATCCATAAGAGATTTCTCGATAGCTGCAAACATAATCTCTTTATCGATTCCATTCTCCTTCTCAAGAGCATCAAGTGCCATAATTAATTCCTTATTCATTGCTTTTAATTTCCTCCAAAAATATATTATACTTCATCAACAAATGCCCATCTGATCATAGCCAGATTACTTCTGTCAAATGTTTTAGTTACATCATCAATACTGATTGTTACCGTATCTTTATCATATTCCTTAAGAACCCCGGAATATTCCTTAGATTTATCAACAGGACTGAATAATTTAATCTCAATCATTCTGCCAATACTCTTTTCATAATCCTTTTCTTTCTTAAGAGGTCTTGTAAGACCCGGAGAACTCACCTCAAATATATACTGGTCATCAATGTAATTCTCCCTGTCCAGTATCTCATTGAAAGCTCTGCTCACATTCTGGCAGTCATCAATAGTAACTCCGCCTTCTTTGTCAATGTAGACACGCAGATACCAGTCGCTGCCTTCTTTTACGTAGTCAACATCAAAAAGTTCCACGCCGTTAGCTTCAACAACCGGCTGTATAAGTTCTGTTGTCTTAGCTTCATAGCTTTCTCTTTTTCCCATGCAGTACTCACCCTTTCTAAAAGTATTCAGTTTTCTTATATATGAACGAAAGAGTGGACATCTCTGCCCACTCTTTCCGTATCACATATAGTAGCTTGTAGGGGAATCGAACCCCTGATTCCGCCGTGAGAGGGCGGCGTCTTAGCCTCTTGACCAACAAGCCATAGCTTTCGTTGTCTTGCAGTTGTGTACCGCAGCAACAATGATATCTTAACTCAATTATCGGAATCCGTCAAGCACTTTTTTGAATTTTTTTAAAAAATTTTCAAAAAATATTTCAAAGCCTTCAAAAAAGCGCTTAAATACTGGATTTTAAGTCAATTAATAATCTTATGCAAAACTAAAGATTGCTGTAAATACTCCCGCACTTGCGATTCCCATAATCACTCCTGCAAGCAAAACTCCTAACAAAACTGCTATTACACTCTTCTTAAATCCCATATCAAGAAAACTTGCTGCAAGTGTTCCCGTCCATGCACCTGTTCCCGGAAGCGGAATTCCAACAAAAAGTAATAATGCTACAAAAAGACCTCTTCCAGCCTTCTCCTTAAGCTTCTCTCCACCCTTGTGTCCTTTTTCAATACAGAAAGTAAAGAACTTTCCAATATATTTCTTATCCTTTCCCCACTCAAGAACCTTTCTTGCAAAAAGGTAAATAACCGGTACAGGAAGCATATTACCTATTACGCACACAATATATGACTGTAACAATGGTAACTGGAATCCCTGCGATACAGGAATTGCACCTCTAAGCTCAATAAGTGGAACCATAGAAATAAGAAAAATATACAAATACTTTTTTAACATACTATCTCCTATTTAATTTAATAATAAACAGAATTGATAATACATAATATTTGTTAAAAAATCAAGTGTATTATATATTCTCAATCTGCCAGTCAATCGGTTCTACCCCATTAGCCTTTAAAAATTCATTGCACTGGCTGAAATGTCTGCATCCAAAAAAGCCTCTGTACGCAGATAACGGACTCGGATGTGGTGCTTTAAGAATAAGATGTTTCGGATTATTAAGCATTGATGCCTTTCTCTGTGCAGGCGAACCCCACAGCATATACACAATAGGTCTGTCCTGCATATTGACAGCATTAATAACTGCATCCGTAAACTGCTCCCAGCCGTGTCCCTGATGTGAATTAGCCTGATGTGCTCTTACAGTGAGTACTGTGTTAAGCAGAAGCACTCCCTGGTCGGCCCATTTCTTAAGATATCCGTTATTAGGAATATAACATCCACAGTCATCATGCAGTTCTTTATATATATTCTTAAGTGAAGGCGGTGCTTCCTCTCCAGGAAGTACTGAAAAAGACAGTCCATGTGCCTGATGTACATTATGATAAGGATCCTGACCAAGTATCAGTACCTTAACCTTACTAAGTGGTGTAAAATGAAACGCATTAAATATATCATCTGCCGGAGGATATACAACATATTTGCTGTATTCATCCTTAACAAATGTAAATAATTCCTTGTAATATGGCTTGGAATATTCCTCCTTAATAGCAGGAAGCCAGTCATTATCTATCATTGACATATCCATATCCTCCTACATACGCATAGGAATACCATTATCTGCAAGGTATTTCTTAAGCTCCATAATATCAAGTTCCTTATAATGGAATAGTGAAGCTGCAAGTGCTGCATCTGCTTTTCCCTTAGTAAATGCCTCAAGAAAATGTTCTTTACTGCCTGCACCACCTGAAGCAATTACAGGTATTGATACATTTGACGCAATTGTATTAGTAAGTTCAATATCATATCCGGCTTTCGTTCCGTCACAGTCCATACTTGTAAGAAGAATCTCTCCTGCACCGAGCTTTTCTGCCTTCATAGCCCATTCTACAGCATCCATATGCATATCAACTCTTCCGCCATTCTTATATATGCTCCAATGACCATCACTATTCCTCTTTGCGTCAATTGCAACTACAACACACTGGCTTCCAAACTTATCAGCCGCATCAGATATAAGCTGTGGATTCATAATAGCTGCCGAATTAATTGATATCTTATCAGCCCCTTCTCTTAAAAGTACCTTAAAATCATCTGTGCTTCGTATTCCACCGCCTACAGTAAACGGAATAAACACTCTTTCTGCCACTCTTCTTACAAGATCAACAGTTGTGTTTCTTCCATCACTTGAAGCTGTAATATCAAGAAATACAAGTTCGTCTGCACCTGATTTATCGTACATTGATGCAACCTCTACAGGATCCCCTGCATCTCTTAAATCAACAAAATTAGTTCCTTTGACAACTCTTCCATCCTTGCAGTCAAGGCATGGTATAATTCTTTTAGTAAACATCAGCAACTCCTTTTAGCAATTATAATGACGCAAAATTCTTTAATATCTTAAGTCCGACATCACTGCTCTTTTCAGGATGGAACTGGCATGCAAACACATTGCCGCTTTCAACCGAAGCATGAATATGTGTAGTATACTCCGTAGTTGCTGCCACAATCCCCTCATCTGCTGCCTTAAGATAATAAGAATGCACAAAATACACATACGGATTACCTTCAAGTCCCTTAAAAAGTCTCGCTTCAGGCTTAATATCAAGAGAATTCCATCCCATATGCGGAATCTTGAAACCATCCTTAGCAGGAATCTTTAATATCTTTCCCGGAAGAATATCAAGTCCCTCCGCCCCCGGAGTCTCATCACTTTCCTTAAATAAAAGCTGTAATCCCAAACATATTCCAAGGAATGGGGTTCCATTACCTGTCACCTTCTTAATAGTATCAACTAGTCCGAACTTATCAAGATTGTTCATTGCATCACCAAATGAACCAACTCCCGGAAGAATAACCTTATCAGCCTGTAAGATTGCACTTGAATCTCTTGAGACTAAAACTTCCTCTCCTAATGATACCAGAGCCTTTTCAACACTCTTTAAGTTACCTGCGTCATAATCGATAATTGCTATCATTGTACTGCCTTTCCGTATTCTTCTATTCTGTAATAATAATTAGTAAAATCTGTATCTGACATTGATGATAATCCTATTGCTTCTGTTTCAGATATCTTAAATGTATCCTGTAAAGCCAATACTATCTGCTTATATACAGCAGTAAACTTATTATCAATGCCTAACTCCTGTGCCTGCGGACGAAGACTATTATATCTGTTCACTCCCTTAATAAGACTGTCAAGTGCTTCTGTCTTCATGTTAAGCTTCATATAATTCTCATATGAATCATATTGTTTCTGAACATACATAATTGTTGAAGCCTGCTTATAAAGAGTCTTGTCACTGCCATTAAGCTTTATTCCACTTAACTTATCATATGCCTTCTCATACTGCTCATTGCTGTAATAATCTTTAGCCTGAGAAACACTGTTGTTATAATAAAAGCCTGAACTTAAAACACTTATAAGTACCGAAACACCCGCCACAAATAATACAAGCATAACAATCGAAACAGGCTTTATCTTAAGAATATCCTGCGGTTTAGGTGGTTCTTTCGGTTTCTTTACCCTCTTAGGCTTTACCTTCTTAGGTTTATTAGCCTTCTGTGCTTTCTTAGCCTCTCCTGCCTGCTTCTTTTGTTCTTTCTTCTCTGCTGCTGCAGCTTTCTTTAATTCCTTATTCTTCTGCTTTTCTTCTTCTTCAAGTCTTTCGGCTTCTTCCTCAGCCTTCTCCTCTTCAATGTGCTTTGCTTTCATCTGTTCAAGCCTGTACTTAAGTCTTGCAAAAAAGCCTTTCTTAGGAACCTGTGACTCATCAAGCGTACTCTTGTTTCCGAACACATCTTCTATAATCTGCTCATTCTCATCTTTAGGTTCATTTCCAGATGAAGTTTTTCCTTTATCAGACGAATCTTTTACTACATTCTCTTCTATACTTTCTTTCTCTCCAACAGCTTCTGATGCACTCTCTGCAGTTTCTGTATCATCCTCAAGACTGTCAAAGAACACTTTCTTAATCTTCTTGAAAAAACCTTCTTTCTGTGGTTTTAACTTTTTCTTATCATCTGCACTAATCGTCTGTGCCTGAGTATCAGCACTTTTTCCATTATGTTCTGTTTCTTTATCAGGAGAACTTCCAAACAGATCATCTATAGACGCACTGTCTGACTTAACATCATCAATAATATCATCAAGATTCATATTCATAAGTCTTTTCATATCGTCATCTGAAAGTTCTGAATTATCATCTGATGTCAACTTTGCCTCCGCTGCCTCTTCTAGCGGAGTATTATCAAGAAGCGCCTCTAACTTAGCGTCTGCATCAGCTTCACGCTCTGGCTCATTAGCCTCTTTAACAGCATTCTCAGCCTCAAGTTTCTCTTTAGCCTGCCTTGCAATTGTCTCTGGATCATTATAAGACTGGCTCTCCTGTTCCTTTTCATTCAGCGCATTAAGCATATTACTAAGATAATCATCCTGCTGTTCATTATCAGCCAAAATTCTTACCTCCCATCCAATCAAAATATACTAAAATATTATCATAAATATTGATTATTAACAACATTTTACAAGTTCTTTTATAAACTGTGCTCCATTCATCTCAAAAGCACATGCCCTGTCCCCGATTTCCTTAGGAATCTGGTAAAATGTACTGTGAACACGATACATCTTAGCCTTCTGATTAATCATCACAATTCTTTCAAATGGCCATCTTATAACATTAGGGTTAGAAAAATCTTCTCCCAGTTCCACAATAACCAGCTTCTTTGCAAGTGAGGATGACAGCCATTTATTGTAGAAATCCCACTGTTTCTCCTCTTCTTCAGCATTATTTTCATTGACCGGACAGACAATTCTTCTTTCATTAAGTCCACAATTCCTGATCGTACCGGCTTTATCAGTAGACACAATAAAGTAATTCACATGTTCCATAGATGCAAACAGCTTTTTCAGATTGTCATATATTTCTGTATCACCAGAAGAATATATTTCTTTCCCCAAGCCAAAAAGTACATAATCAGCACTCTTTATATCATCAATTAAATCATTATAAATCATAAGTACCTCCATTTCATAACCATGTGATTATAACATCTTTTTTGAATGTTGTCATCGCTTCAGTATGTTGCACGGGTGGCGCTCCTCGAGGACCTTTTTGTGTGGGCAGCCATATGCCAGAACTGCGTTCCGGCATTGTCGCGGCGCTCCTCGAGAAGCTATATAAAGTTCACAATTTGAGCAAGCACAACTGTGAACTTTATATAGGTTCTCTCATCGCTGCCCGCGCAAAAAAGGACGCCGCCCATGTCAGGCGGCGTCCCATAAGAGGAAGTGCAAAATGAAGAAAATTATCTGAGTAATTTATCGATTTCTGATACAAGCAGTCCGATTTCCGGCTTTGACAACTGGACATCTGCACCAAGTGATTCTCCCTTTGCTCTCATCTGTTCATTAATAAGTGATGAGAATATAACAACCGGAATATTCTTTAACTTGTCATCAGACTTAATAAGCTTTGTAAGTCTGTGGCCATCCATAAGCGGCATCTCCAGATCAGTGATAACACAGTCTATATCAAGCGGTACTTTTCCTGCCTTGGCATCTGATATAAAATCCCATGCTTCCTGACCATTATGACATAATGTAAGATTATCATAACCTGATTTAACAAGTGAATCAGATATCAGCTTAATAAGAAGAGGTGAATCCTCTGCTATGACAATATGTGCTTCACTTCTTGGTCTGCCTTCAAGCTTGAGAATATCAGAAGTCTTAAGACCTGTCTCCGGACTTATATCTGATACAATACGCTCAAAGTCAAGAATAATAATAAGCTGACCGTTAATCTTAACAATTCCTGTGGCAATTCCGTTGTCAGCAGTACTTATTGTTGTATCTGGAGTAATAATATCAGCCCATGATACTCTGTGGATTCCAACAACTGTATGTACATGAAAAGCGACATTCAATTTGTTGAAATTAGTTATAATAAACATATCCTTCGAAATATCTCCTGAAGGAGCACTTTTAATAACCTTAGCAAGGTCTACAACTGTTATCATTAAATCTCTTGGCATGAATATTCCTTCTACACTAGGATGTGCATTCGGAACCGGTGTAACCGGACTATATGGCACAATCTCCTTAATCTTGGCAACATTAATACCATAATGATTATTCCCTATTGTGAATTCAAGAACCTCTAATTCATTAGTTCCACTCTCTATCAAAATATTAGTTTCCATATTAAATTCCTCCATGTTGTTCACGAACAACTTCTATGTGAAGATTATAACAGAAACATATTAAAAAAACAATGAAATAATGAAAAACTTATCTTACAGGTCTTATAATGCTTCTGCTGCACAGATAAGTTATAAGGAAATATCCACCATAAATAACCGCAACGAATGCGAGCGTAAGCCCTATGGATGCTGCCATTGAACTCATTCCCATAGTTGCAAGAATTATGTTAATAAATTTAATTCCAAACACAGAATGTATAAGTGCGAGAATCAGCGGAAATGCGAAGAATATTCCAATCTGCTTAAAAAGCGCCATATCAATCATTCTCTCATCAACTCCAAGCTTCCTTAACATTCCATATCGTTCCTTATTGTCTGCACTGTCTGACAATTCTCTCAACGCAAGAATTGCTGCACTGCTTATAAGGAATATAATTCCTAAATATAAGGCAATAAATGTAACTAATGCTCCAAGCCCGACACTGCTTTCAGCCAGCTCAATTCTGGAATTCCAGCTAATGAAGCTCTTTTTAAATGATATATTTTTCATTAAATTATCTAACTGTGTTTCAATAGAATATCTTTCTTCCTTAGTGTCTGCCCTATAGTCAGCACTAAGCCCCATATTGCGTACCTGCTGTGGTTTTACCGCATTATCAGGCACAACAAGAATCCCATCATTCATATTCTGAACACCAATCTTTACAAAACCATCCTTGCATTCATTATATCTTGGTTTATACTCTTTTCCATTGACAGATAATATAATTCCTTTCTTTAATGCCTGATTCCTAATCATAACCATGTTCTTATAATCTGCCACTATAATATATTCATCGTCATTAAGTTCATACGTACTATTACCATACAGTCTTGCAACAGAATTATAATCGCCAATAGTCATTACCGGCATAATAGCATCTGCCATAAACTGATAATCATCTGTATTAATATCCCCTAATGTATCTTTAACTGTCAATCCGGTGTTGTATATATTATATTCAACAACATCCTTAAAATACTTCTGTGCATCAAATCCACTGTTATTAAGCGTTTCTATTATACTTAATTTGGAATCTTCCAGCATTTCCCTGTCTTTTTCATTCATATTCTGTGATGTGGCATATGCCTCGCTCATCGCATCATATGAATATTTTGCAAGCTGTACATCAACAGGACACATACTGTCCAGATCCTTTGAAAGCGAATCCTTCATTGAAAGTGCTGCAGAAAGCACGCTTATTGTAATAAAAAGCATGATACATATAACAGTTGTCGAGAATACAGTAGTGTTAATCTTGCTGCAGAACTGTCTTAACACAAAGCTGTTCACACCTTTATAATACACACTCTTAATACTTGTAAATATTCTTATCATAAAACCTGAGACTGACCAGAATATTAAAAATGTGGCAACACAGCCAAGTGCAATAGGAATACCTATTTTATCAAAAGTATTTAAAGTTCTAACACCCCTTGTAACCATCCAGTATGCATAAGAAAGAATACCAACACCTATGACGAATACTATTGTACATATAATCGGATTCTTCATAGTAACCTTCTCAGTTTTTTTGCCTGCGTTTAGAAGGTCAATAAGCTTACATCTGCTGATACTGAATGTGTTAAATATCATAACTAACACATACATAATCGCAAAATATATTAAAGTCTTGACGCATGCCTTCATTGAGAATATGAATTTAAACTTAGTCATATCGGCATCAAACATATTAGCAACAATCACGCTCATAAACTGTGAAAGGATTGTACCAATAACAAGTCCTGCAAAAAGTGAAACAATGCCGATAAGCAGTGTCTCAAAGAAAAGAATCGCTGAAATCTTTCTCTTGCTCATTCCAAGTGTAAGATATATGCCAAACTCCTTATTACGTCTTTTAATAAGAAAACGGCTTGCATATATAATCAGAAATCCAAGTATGCACGATACGAATACGCTCACTCCTGAAAGCATGTCATTCATGAGCTTAATAATATCCATCATATTTTCTCTTACATCAAGCATAACGCTCTGACTGTCAATTGCATTAAACACATAAAATATTGCGACACCAAGAATAAGAGTGAAGAAATAGACGGTATAATCCTTTAAACTCTTCCTGATGTTCTTTAAAGATATCTTAAAGAGCATTATTAAGGTCGCCTCCTAACAATGTCACAACATCAATGATTTTATCAAAAAATTCTTTTCTTGTAGATTCGCCTCTGCGTATCTCATTGAAGATTTTACCGTCCTTGATAAATATCACTCTGCCTGCGTAGCTTGCTGTAAATGCATCATGCGTTACCATAAGAATAGTTGCCAAAAGCTCAGTATTAAGAAAATTAAAGCTCTCAAGCAACATCCTTGATGACTTTGAATCAAGCGCCCCTGTCGGCTCATCCGCAAGAATAAGCTTTGGATTCGTAATAATGGCTCTTGCACTTGCCACTCTCTGCTTCTGTCCGCCTGACATCTGATAAGGATATTTGTTTAATACATCTTCAATGCCAAGCTCTCTTGCAGTCTGTCTTACTCTTAATTCAATCTCCCTTGCCGGAACATTCTGTATAGAAAGTGCCAGTGCAATATTTTCAAATGCTGTTAAAGTATCAAGAAGATTAAAGTCCTGAAAGATAAAGCCTAACTCCTCTCTTCTGAACTTGTTAAGCTTATTACCCTTTAACTGGGTAATCTCATTGCCTCCGACATATATCTTACCTGTAGTCACCTTATCAAGTGTTGATATACAGTTAAGAAGAGTCGTCTTTCCTGAACCACTCGCTCCCATTATAGAAACGAATTCTCCCTTTCCAACCTCAAACGAAATATTGTCAATCGCTTTGGTAAGGCTTGATTTGTTTCCATAATACTTTTCAATGTTATCAATCTTAAGTATTGTTTCCATAATAATTAATTCCTTTCATATAGATTAATTATGTTTTACCACTTAACTAATCCGGTGTCGTTTGTTCAATATTACGGAACATTACAATTTTGTAACATTACTCCGGTACTATGTAATGATACTATTAACAGGTTTTATTGATAATTCTGCCATCTGATATCTCTATTATCTCATCAGATAACTGGTCAAGTTCTTCCTTATCATGACATGCAATAATTATTACCGCTCCTCTTTTCTTCTGTTCTTCTAATATATCATGAACCTTCTCAACACTGACATCATCAAGTGCATTAATCGGCTCGTCAAGAATAATAATATCAGGATTTTCCATAACTGCTGCCGCAATTCCTAACTTCTGCTTCATTCCCAGAGAATACTTTCTGTAAGTTCTCTTATCATCAGGGTCAAGTCCTATATCCTTAAGTGCCTTTCTAATCTGTTCATCGCTTACTCTGTTCTGAATAGATGCCAGCACCTTAAGATTCTTAAGCCCTGTATAATTACCTATAAATGAAGGATTCTCAATTAACACGCCTATACTTTCCGGAAAAGATATATCTTTTCCAAGTATCTTTCCATCAATATCAATTATTCCTGAATCCGGAGTAATAAGCCCGCATATTGCACGCATAAGCATAGTCTTTCCCGAACCATTCTTTCCTCTTAATCCATATACCTTTCCACCTGTGAATTCCAGATTGATATCCCTTAATATTGGTGCTTTCTTTATTGTCTTATTAACATCTGTTATTTTAATATACATTTTTTAATCCTCCCTCACAAGAATATCTTTTTTATTAAACCCAATCATTCCGACCACATACACAACAATATACACGACAATGCATACTGCGACTGACTGCCATACCTGTATTCTCTGTGCATTATACACACTGCTTCTTACCACCATAGAATTATTTCCTATCATAAGCGGATTGTTTATAAATACTGACATAACATTCCATGCCATAACTGCGAGCATGCCAATCATCGGATTCGTAAACATGGAGATTGTCATCTGAACCAGTGCTGTTACCAAAGAAACAACAACCGGCATTACAAGCATATACACTATAATCCACACATTTGCCGTATTATCCGGGACAGACTTATTACTAATCTTTTCAAAAAGCTCATAATTAACCTTCATACTCAGGTTTCCATTGTATAATCCATATACAAATGCTGTTGCATACTGAATTGCATATACAGAAAGCACAGTCAGGCAGTTCCACAGACATTTACTGTTCCACCATAATCTTCTGCTTCTGCATTTCATAAGAAAATCAATTCCTACGCCTTCACAGTCATCATTGCAATAACTGTATATCATGAATGGGACAAGAAACTGAATCAGCATCCACACAAAAGGAAATACAATCTTTCCCTCCTTAATAATAAGAACAGGATCATAACCTCCCTGAATAAAGAATATCGTATCCATCATTCCAAATTCATGATTTCCTAATATTATCAGCACTCCGGCAAGCATAAGAACAGCAATTAAATATCTGAATTTGTCAGCATAGAAACCTCTTGCAATATCATGCCATATAACGCCTCTTATACTTTTGTTACTCATCTTCTTTTTTGTATTCATAATACTCACGCTTTCTTTGAAGAATAAGACCTGCAATAATCAGAACAGCCATAATTAAAGCAGCTATGCCAAGCTTTCTGGCGCACTCTCCGTAACTATACCATGCAGCCCCGAATATAATCAGCTTATGGTAGGTAAGCGGTATAAATATATCTACTCCTGCAAATATAATAACAGCCACACCTGATATAACATCTGACGAAAATATTATTTCAAATATAATTCCTATAAAACATGTTATTGCAATCATCAAAGCCATTAATATCCAGTAAACAAACATTACCTGTATGCTCGTCACCTCACCTGCCGGCAATACATCCAGATTCATTAATTTATAACTTGAATAACTGTTCCAGTTAAAAAACACATCAAACTTAGTTGCTGCATATGCAATTGCAGCCAGTTCATATATTAATGACAACACTGCCGAATACACTATCGTACAGATACTCTGCCACAGATATATTCCTGCTCTCGAACTGTATTTCAGAATTATCATTGGATTTCTGTCACATTTCATCATTCTCTGATTGCAGACAGATGCTATAATCATCATAAGAGGAAATACATAATTCTGTGACATACAGGTCAATACATCTAATACACACGGTGTTCCCGACGCATTTCTTTGTAAAGACCTTAAGAAAATTGTAAGCAGAACTTCCTGTGAAATAACTGCTCCTGCAAGCCAGAACAGCATTTCTGTATTAACATATCTTCTTTTTAATTCATTCCACATATTATTTACCCATTCTCACATACTTACCTGGAGTTACTGAGAAATACAACTGCCATTCTTCTTTGTTCAGCTTATCAGCATTTATGCTGTGAGGAAATGATATGCTGTGGATAAGGAAAGGTATATCTACAGTAATGCTTGTCCCCTGCTCAAACTTAGAAAAATTGACATCTTTGTTAATTTCTCTTATATAATCATTAGATACTCCCTGTGAAAAAGCTCCCGATGCCAGTCTGATATCTGCATAAGGAAATCCTTTCATCTCTCCCGTTATATCTAAAGTACATTCAGCAACCATCACATATAAATCATCCTGCTCATCACTTATGTCTTTTCTTTTATCAATTCCATACTCATTCAAAAAATCTTCAATTGACATAACCTTATAACTGCTGACAGATGCCGAATATCCATTCAATTCAACCGGTTCATTAAGCTCATATTCAGTTACACTTCCCTGTGGATACATCTTATTGACTTTAACTATATAGAACGCTGCCACTCCCGCCAATATACATACTAACGCTATTATTAATATTTTCTTCTTCATATCAGATTGCATCCTTTCTTCTGCTTCGTACAAAATACGATACTGTTATCAGCACTATTAACATCACCATATCAATTATCATAAATTTCAGTTCAGAATAACGCAGTTTGGATGCTGTCAGATATTCCATAGGGCCATCTCTTCCAATAGATGAACAAACAATATAATAAAAGAAATACATCATGAATGGTGTAAGTGCGACCATAAACCTGTTATTTACAAGGTCTGCAAATATGTATGCAATACAGTTAATCAGTCCAAATCCCACAAATGCAAATAAAAATACTATAACAGCCATTGCAAACGGTGCTTTAAAAAATAAATCTCCAAAAACTGACAGTTTCGAGAAATTAAACTGTGAACTAACTGATTCGGGCTTAAAAGCCGGCAAAATCATAGCTGTCACAACAAATGATATAACAAGCGGAAAGCTTGCCACAAAACCGCCTACTATAAACTGGGTAAAAAGCTTTGCTTTGTAATACTTCTTTTTATCAATTCTTGTAAATATATTATTAACATAGTGCTTTTTCACATCCATCAATATGCTTATAGAATATGGCAATGCTGTCAGCAGCGGCATAATAAAGTAATAAAGAAATACATATGAACCTGGTCTTACCCCCATCCACTTCATATACAATCCCGGAAGCTGTATACCGCTGTATTTTCCCATCTCAAGCAGTTTATCTAATGTTTTTCTTGCAGGAATAATCTCGTTCCATATATTAAATCCAACAATAACTAATCCTATTACTACAGATATTATAAGCATCTTATTCTTAAATGCTCTTTCCAATTCTATTTTAATTAATTTATTCATTTTCTCCTCCCGGTTCATGTATGATTGCTAATGGCCCTATAAACGGTGAATTTCTTAGATGAAAATTCAATGCAATTATGTCATTCTCAACTTCTTCATCTGTAAATATACAATATAATATTAAATTTTTTGTTTCTCCTTTTTCAAAACTAAAATTTGTTTTTCCAATTTTATTGGCTTCTGCATCTGAACCAACCGTTCCTGCATTTTTAATAGGTTCAAATGTTCCATCGTCATTCAAACTTTCTATAAACCATGAAGTCTGGAAAACATTATAATAATCATCCACATCATTATCATTAATATCTTTAGTTAATTCCAATTCGATAGCTGCATAGAAATAATCTGATATAAAATTATTATTATCATCCATGCCGTCTTTCTTATTTGCCAAACCATAATCAATCCTATTTATATCAAAATCACACTGTCTTGATATTCTACAATCTTTAACTCTTACATGGTATACATTATATGTAGTCCTATCATTTTCATTGTACTTACGATCTATAGATATTTCTCTCCTTATTTCAAACTCTTCCCCATACCCAGCAACTTCTATTCCTTCATAAGGTTTGCTTTCTGTAGAATCTTTTTTTACATTTTCTGCTGACTTCTCTGTCTCTGCCTGACTTGTTGCAAGTGTCGGCATTTCTTTTGTCAACTTATCTATTGTTCCATTCTTAACACCTATTAGAATTGACAATAACAACACTACTATAATAATTATACTTATTCCTGCACTTTTTATTTTCTTCTTCATATTTCTCTCTTTTAGAATGCTCCATAAATTTTAATCAAATGCATGAGTACTTAACTTATTTAATTTGCTTCTGGTTCATGTATGATTGCTAAAGTTCCTCTATCTGGAGACCCGTAAATATGAAAATCTATTGCTAATGTTTCATTTTTAAATTCTTCATCAGTTATTAAAAAATATAATGTTATTGTTTTAGTTTCTCCTTTTTCAAAATATACATTTCCATGCTTATCCGATACATCTGAACCAACAGCTCCACTATTACTAAGACGCTGTAATGTTCCATTACTATCTATCTTTCCTATATACCACATTGTCTGGAACATACTTATTTCTCCATCTGGCGGTACATCATGATCATTAATATCTTTGTTAACATTTAATTTCACAGTTACATAATAATAGTCTGATATGAAATTATTATTATCATCCATGCTGTCTTTTTTATTTGTCAATCCATAATCAATCCTATTTATATCAAAATCACATTCTCTTGATATATCTACTGACTTTACAGTTACATTGAAAACATTATATGTATCTCTATTATTTTCATCATATCCATACCTTATATCCCAATCTATTAATTCAAACTCCTGTCCTATATTTACTATATCTCTTTTTCTAGAATTTCTTACCCTAGAAGAGTTACTGCTTTCATTTTTTTCAGACTCATTTTCTGCTGACTTCTTTGTCTCTGTCTGACTTGTTGCAAGTGTCGGCATTTCTTTTGTCAACTTATCTATTGCTCCATTCTTAACCCCTGTTAGAATTGCCAATAATAATACTGCTATAACTACTATACTTATTACTGCACTTTTTATTTTCTTCTTCATATCTTCCCCCTATATTAAAAAGACTGTACATTGAATTTCATCAACGTACAGTCTTAATGTAATTCCCTATTCACTTCTTTTCAAGAGTACATGCACAAGCGGTTGTTTTTCTGCACGAGCGGTAACTATTTTGTAAAAAGATTAACATATTTAATTTGCTTCTGGTTCATGTACAATTGCTAATGGACCTATAAATGGTGAATTTTTAAGACTAAAACTTATAACAAGTTTATCATTTTCGACTTCTTCATCCGACAATATATAATATAATATTAATGTTCTTGTTTCTCCTTTTTCAAAGCTAAAATTTGTTTTTCCAATTTGATTAGTTTCCGCATCAGAGCCAACACATGCACTAGTTTTAAATGACTGTGTTGTTCCATCGCTATTCAATTTTAATATAGGCCAAGTCGTCTGAAAAACATTCATATAATCCATCACATCATTATCATCAATATCCTTTGTTATCTCCAATTCTACTGTTGCATAATAAAAATCTGATATAAAATTATTGTTTTCATCCAAACTCTCTTTCTTATTCTGCAATCCAAAATCCAACCTATTAATATCAAAATCGCACTGTCTCGATATCTTGCAGTCATTAATTCTTACATGAAATATATTATATGTAGTTCTATCATTTTCATCATACTTACGATTTATGTCTATTTCTCTCTTTATTTCAAACTCTTCTCCATATTCAGCAATCTCTATTTCTTGATATGTTTTACTCTCTGTTGAATCCCTATTAACATTTACTGCCGATTTTTTTGTTTCTGTCTGACTTGTTGCAAGTGTCGGCATTTCTTTTGTCAACTTATCTATTGCTCCATTCTTAACCCCTGTTAGAATTGCCAATAATAATACTGCTATAACTACTATACTTATTACTGCACTTTTTATTTTCTTCTTCATATCTTCCCCCTATATTAAAAAGACTGTACATTGAATTTCATCAACGTACAGTCTTAATGTAATTCCCTATTCACTTCTTTTCAAGAGTACATGCACAAGCGGTCGTTTTTTGACACAAGTGGTAATTAATCTTTATCTTTTTTTACATATTTGGTTGAAAGGAATATATGACATGTTACTTTTCCATTCTTTTCCTCATACCTGATTTCCCCATTATATTTGGCAACAATATCCCTTATGCTCTTCGTACCAATTCCATGATTATTCTTATCAAGCTTAGTAGTCAGGAACGGATTCTTTCTGTTAAGAAATGTTTCTTTAACAGGATTTTCTACATCCATGAATATTCCACCTCTGCTTGTTATCTCAACATTGACATACGGATCACTGCATTTTGCTGCTGCCTCAATGGCATTATCAATTACATTTCCGGCAAGAATACACATATCTATATCATCAATCAGTCCAACCTGACCAAGTACCATACATGTAAATGCTATATTCTGCTTTTCACATTTATCATTCTTATCATTAAGAATATAGTTGAGCGTTCTATTATCACAGTATTTTCTATAAGCATATGAGTTGATTTTCTCACTCATTATATTCTTTAAGAAATCTTCCGCCTTATCATAATTGTTGTCATCCATATAACCAATTGCAGAAGTCAGGCACTGCTTAAGGTCGTGTCTTAACTTTCTGCTTTCTTCATACATTTTCTGGACACGTTCAACCTCAAACTGTTCATTTGCATATTCTATCCTTTTATTAATCTCCTCTGTCCTGTTAAAAAAGTCCTGCATCCAATGTCCGATTATTTCAAATGTTAAAACTGTCACAATTAATATTCCAGCGGTCTCTACCCCATAATTATATGTGTCATATATGCCTGTTCCAAAGAATAATCCCGCCAGCACTGAACTTACACATATCTGTATGAACATCATTTCCAGATTATCCAATTCCCAGTATTTTATAATTACTGCAGACAGATAGACTACAAACATATATAATTCCACAATCAGATATATGATACATATTGCTATTATATCAGCCTGATTAGCAGATAATATGGCTATTCCGATACAATTTATCAGTGATATTTCCAGTATTACCTTAATTGTTATCTGTTCTATATACTGTACAATCAGAATGGCAATGATAATCATTAGTTCCATTATCACCCATGGATTAATTCCATAATATGTCATTATATAGACTGCTGCCCCTGCACCCACTAACAGAACCATCTTAATCACATGTATTATATTATCTCCCGTCAGCTTCCTTATCTTGTCCATAATAAATATTACACCTGTATTCATTACACACAGGAATACACATGTAAGCACTATATTGATTATATCCATCATACCTGTTTCCTACCTGTTATTATCAAACATGAATTTTCTGTATTCTTCTATGACATCTTTCTTCCTGCGCCTGCTTATAGGAACACGCTCGTTATTATACATCACAAATACATCGTTATCTTCATCAATGCACTTAATATATTTCATATTAATAAGCACGCCCTTGCTTGACTGCACAAATCCATATTTTTCAAGCTCTGCAACATGCTTACTATACGAATCTGCCAATAATATTTCTCCTTTAAGACTTTTGACACATATCTTCCTTTTCTGCGTTGCAATTGAAACAACCCTGTCAACATAGAATTTCTCTCCACCCAGTTCTATTACCTGCCTCATCTTTATCAGTTTATCAACTATCTTTACCATCATTCTTGTAAATTCACGGTCAAATCTGTCTTTAACTATATACCCAAGCGGTCTGAATCTGAATGCTTCATAAACCAGATTCTCATGAGATGTAACAAATATTATAATTGCGTCATTATTCATTAATACTATCTGTTCCGCAATATCAAATCCATTCTCATCGCCCAGTTCAAGGTCAAGAAATACCATATCATAAGCATTGTCTGAATAATTACTAATAATTGTCTGACCGTCATTGTAGATATCCACCTGACAATCTTCTCCCTGAAAATACTGCTTAAATACATCTTTTATAGTCGTCCGTTCCTTCTCACAGAACTCTCTGTTGTCATCACATACTGCCACTTTCATTGCTGTCTGTTATCTCCTTATAGAAATCATTCTTATAAAATGTAATCTTCACCCGTGTATATTCGTCCTTTACCGACTCAATACTTATGGCATGTCCTAACTTGTCACAAAGCTTCTTTACAATATAAAGTCCCATTCCTGTTGCCTTGGAGAACTCTCTTCCATTCTCCCCTGTAAATGATTTGTCAAAAACTCTCGGCAAATCAGACGCATTTATACCAATTCCATTATCCAGTATTTCAAGAACAACACATTTTTTATCCTCTGCTGCCGACATCTTTATATACGACTCTGCCTTTGTTTTATCCTTGTACTTTATGCTGTTATTCACTATCTGGTTAAGCATGAATTCCATCCACTTTGCATCTGTAAGAACAATCCTGTCTGCATTGCTCACTTCAAATGTGATATCATTTTCAAGCAGATCATCCTTATTCTTTAATGCTACATTACTTATAATCTTAGACAGTCTGGCATCGTTAATTATATAGTCTTTTTCTGCATTTTCGCTTCTCACATAATAAAGAATCTGCTCAATATAGTTATTGATTCTGCGAATCTGCGTATTCATCCTGTCCGCAAATTCTTTATCACATTTATCCATGTTATTATGAAGCATGAGTGTAAGTGAGGCTATCGGAAGCTTTATCTCATGAATCCACATTTCAACATACTCTTTGAACTGCTCCATTCCCTGCCTGTATCGTTTAACATTCTCCGTCATTGACCTGTCTATGTCACTCACAGAATCATAGAAAATCTGCCCTTCATAGAAAGCCGGCCTGACAAGTGTCTCTGTAATAAGATATTTCTCTTCAAGTGCAGCTATGTTAGCCTCCAGTTCGTCATAGAACTTCTTTCTGTGGTAATAATCTGCCAGCACAACTGCAATATAGCATATTATCATTATAAATATTTCTGCGATTATCAACTGTACAGACACCTTGAATGCCGCCATCATAAGTACGCTTATGATAAGCATTGCCACAAATATGCACACTGAATACAGTCTGTCTTTAATATATTTTCCTGACTTCATACGAGAATATATCCCTGTCCCTTTCTTGTCTCAATAACATCTTCCAGACCAATATCTTTAAATCTGCCTCTTAATCTGCTTATATTCACAGTCAGTGCATTGTCATTAAGATACTCCTCATTGTTCCACAGCTCAGTCATAAGCTCATCTCTTGAAACTATATGCTCCCTGTGTGATAACAGATACATGAATATTGTCATTTCATTTTTAGTAAGAGTTATCTCATCATCCTTATACTTAATAACACCCTTGTGCGGAAGTATTTCCATTCCACGGTAAGCTGTTGTATTATCTGACTTCGCGCCAATCCTCTTAAATACTGCATTAATTCTTAAGAGCAGTATTGTAGGATTATATGGCTTGGTTATATAATCGTCTGCCCCATAACTCATGGAAAGCACCTCGTCAGCCTCGGAATCCCTGCTTGTAACCATAATTACCGGCACATCTGATTTACTCCTTAACTGCTGTAAAAGCATTTCCCCATTCATATACGGAATATTGATATCAAGCAGTACCAGGTCAGGCTCTGCAGCAATAATACTGTCACATGCATTTTTAAAATCAGTCAGTACAACCGCTTCATACCCTGAATTTTCCAGCAGTTCCTTAAGCTCCCTGCTTATATCTTTATCATCTTCAACAATCAGAATTCTGTTCATTATAAGTTCCTCACTGCATTTTGATATAAATGTATTGTAAACTGTTTCACTAAAAAAAGACAGAGAAAACTCAAAAAGGTTTCTCTGTCTTTTGATAAATATAAGCAGTTTTTGGGTCTGTAACTGATTCCACTTCCTGTTAGAAGCTGTGGCCACCGCCGCTTCCTCCACCGCCGCCGGATGAGCCGCCTCCGCCTCCTCCGCCTGACGAACCGCCAGAACTTGATTCTCGTGGAGAATATGTTTTTGTCTGATGTGTAAATATAACATTACAATTATTAAATGCCCTGTACTCAAACAATCCATTCATAAGGCTCTTGGTTGATGCCTTCTTCTTTGAGGAATACACACGCACAATTATATAATTAATAACAACTGCAATAACAATCGCAAGCAATGCGTTACTTATATATTTCATTGGCTGTGCAATCTTTCTTCCCTGAAGCAGCGTATATTCCTGCTCATATACCTTCATCGCACATATATAATAGTCTGCATCAGATGCATAAGTATACACATTGTCGGTAATTGTTTCTGCATATGCCTTATTAATTGTCCTGTTAATAGCACCATTGCTATGTATCCATATATTTCTGTTATCCATATCAATAACGAATATCGTTCCACTCTCAGAGCCATATTTTTCTCTGTACAAAGACTTAATATAACTCTCTGTCGAAGTGCTATTATAATATATAGAGTTAAACATAACATTACCATAAGTGGTAATTAATTTCATCTTATCCAGAAGCATGCTCTTCTCAGAAACTGATAAAAGTAATGCATCATCAACAATCACTGCTTCATAGCCTGTATCCGGATTAACATAACAGAAATCCTGATTAGCATAATCTTCAACCTCATAGCCTGTATCAGCATATACTCTGCCTCCTGCCATTATGATACTTAGAACTGCTACAAGAAAGGTCAGTAAAAATGTTATTTTCCTACGCATTATCATTACCTCCCTTGTAATTATCAAACTGTGGCAGTCTTCTTGTTGCAAGCACATTGTAATACTTAATAAGCTCAACAAGTGTAAACATCAGCGAAACAAGCACAAATATAACTGCACCATAATAAAAAAGGTCAGATACCGGATTAATAAGCAGAATCAGTGTTGAAACAGCCAATGCTACAAGTGCGCCTACACTTCCCGGCACATTTTTTCCTCCTGATACTTCTTTATATGTCTTGCAATTACCAAGCGTAATAATAACGCCTATAGCAAAACACGCCGCACTGACGAAAAAAGAGGAACCCACTGAAAATACTGCACTAAATATAGAAAAAGCAAACATAAAATTAGGAATTGCAACCATGCATATTGCAAATATAACAACGCCCTTCAACAATGGTGCCATTTTATTTTTTTCTTTCTTACTTACTCTGTTAATCCTTGCATTATTTCTGCCATCAGCCATCTGTTTTGCCAGATTATCATTATCTGTTCCGGCTTTATATCTGCGGCTGGAAAGCTTTGATTCTTCCCATGAGCCTCTGTCATCAAGCTTCTGGTCCCGTCTCTTTATTTTTCCCAGTTCAAACACATACAATATAATTGTAATCAGTGCTATTACAGCTGCAACATTAAGTGTTACCTTCGGTCTTAATGTGAAGAACATATTAAGTAATATAAATATCGGAACAGCCAGAAGTGCCGACCCGGCAAAATATCTGCCAATAGAAACCGGTAAATCTGCCGATACTTTTCCAGTCTGACCATTGACCGTTGCATATGCAACTCTGTCCCTGTTCCTATACGACAGAAACCATACTGGATACAATGTCCTGTCAACAGACTCAATTACTGCATTACATTTGGATTTAATAGTACTTTCTGTTTCACGAAGTGATACCCCTCCAAGCGGGATATTATTGGCTACATAATCATATGTCTCCTCACCAGCCATATCAACTGCATCATTCATATAAACATCACACCCGACATCTGCCGTGTCAGCATAAAACCCACTAAGAAATGCCGGCGTGAATCCCGCCATATTCTTAACATCATACGGTGCAATCGCCTCACTTATATTATCATCAAATGAAGATGACGCATCAAACGATATTCCCTTATACTGACAGTCCATATCACCGTTAATATCAAAATGGTCCGTATAAATGTAATCTCCCCGTCTTTTGCTTTTCTCTCCTCTTAATACAACAGGACCTTTCTGCGATACATGATAAGCCCAGTACGGCATATAGATTCCCCTGAAACCATCAATATATTTTTCATCTTTTAATTCCTTAGGTGCAAACCATGCACGCTTCATCATCTTCTTATATTGATTCTTACAATCCTGCTTGGTTTTGCTGAACGGAATAATATATCCCGGACGGAGTTCTTTGGAAATTCTGCTTTCCAGAACTGTAGATGCTCCACAGAAGCTGCAGAAATCAGCAATCGTGTTATCTGTACTCATAATTTCACCGCCACACTGCGGACACTTGAATACCGTAACATCATACTCTTTACTTTCTTCAGCCGAATTTCCTTCTCCAAGATTATATGGATTATAATGTGTATTACAATGCTCACATAACATCGACTGTGACGATATATCGAAAATTAACCGTCCGCCACAATTAGGACACTGATACATACATTCTCTCCCCTCATATGTATTAACTTAGTTCAAAGCTATGCTAATTGTAGCACCCATTATTACTCTTTTCAAACCCACATTTAGTATGAAAACGCACAAAAAAGCAGGTCCTGCGACCTGCCTGAATACATTATATTTCATATTAGATTGCTCTTTCAAAACTGCACATTAAAATTCTTTCATCCGATTACTCTTAAGAATAACTCTCTTTGTTCTATCCAAACCGTCTTAA
>ERZ791826.55-NODE-55-length-139362-cov-7.064742_pt1 | contig 139362 bp, 115 predicted proteins | sample MGYA00510297_ERZ791826 | MGnify/ENA primary metagenome ERZ791826 (study PRJEB30046, sample SAMN00792004) | human gut metagenome | study: EMG produced TPA metagenomics assembly of the A metagenome-wide association study of gut microbiota in type 2... | reverse complement strand
GTTCTTTAAAAATTTGGAAAAGAAGTAAAGCGTTCAGTCAACGGTTTGCCGGTGTTGATGAGACACGGGCGAGCGTAACGTTGATTGGAACGGGTTGTGATTGCATTCAAAAGAGTTTCAAATCGATCTTCATTGAACGAGAAAACAAACTCAAGAGAAACAGCGCGTTACTGTCACTCGAAAATCTTGCAGGCAAAAGGCTGCAGGGTTATAGGATCAAGTGACTAAGTGTATGTGGTGGATGCCTTGGCGATCACAGGCGATGAAGGACGTAGTAGCTTGCGATAAGCTGCGGGGAGCCGGCAAACGGGCTTTGATCCGCAGATTTCCGAATGGGGGAACCCACCGACGTAGGTCGGTATCACGTACTGAATACATAGGTGCGTGAGGCGAACGGAGCGAACTGAAACATCTAAGTAGCTCCAGGAAAAGAAATCAACCGAGATTGCGAAAGTAGCGGCGAGCGAAATTGCAGCAGCCCAGTGTTCTGATAGCACGAACGACAGCAGAAGGGTCTGGAAAGGCCTGCTATAGAGGGTGATAGCCCCGTATGCGAAATCGGACGTGTGGTACTAAGGAACCGATAAGTAGGGCGGGACACGTGACATCCTGTCTGAAGATGGGGGGACCATCCTCCAAGGCTAAATACTCGTGATCGACCGATAGTGAACCAGTACTGTGAAGGAAAGGCGAAAAGAACCCCGGGAGGGGAGTGAAATAGAACCTGAAACCGCATACATACAAACAGTAGGAGCCCCTGCAGTGGGGTGACTGCGTACCTTTTGCATAATGGGTCAGCGACTTACGTTTTGTGGCGAGCTTAACCGAGTAGGGGAGGCGTAGCGAAAGCGAGTTCGAATAGAGCGAAGAGTCTCAAGGCGTAGACCCGAAACCAGATGAGCTATCCATGGCCAGGTTGAAGGTGTGGTAACACACACTGGAGGACCGAACCGACTAGTGTTGCAAAATTAGCGGATGAGCTGTGGATAGGGGTGAAAGGCTTAACAAATCTGGAGATAGCTGGTTCTCCCCGAAAACTATTGAGGTAGTGCCTCGTGTATTGCTCCAGGGGGTAGAGCACTGTTATGGCTAGGGGGACATGGCGTCTTACCAAACCATGGCAAACTCCGAATACTTGGAAGTAAGAGCACGGGAGACAGAGCACCGGGTGCTAACGTCCGGACTCAAGAGGGAAACAACCCAGACCGCCGTTTAAGGTCCCAAATATTGACTAAGTGGAAAACGAAGTGTGAAGGCTAAGACAGTCAGGAAGTTGGCTTAGAAGCAGCCATCCTTCAAAGAAAGCGTAATAGCTCACTGATCGAGTCCTCATGCGCGGAAGATGTAACGGGGCTAAGTCAATAACCGAAAGCGCGGATTTGCACGAAAGTGCAAGTGGTAGGGGAGCGTTCTGTAAGCCTGCGAAGGTGGTTCGAGAGGACTGCTGGAGGTATCAGAAGTGCGAATGCTGACATGAGTAACGTTAAAGCGGGTGAAAAGCCCGCTCGCCGTAAGCCCAAGGTTTCCTGCTCTACGTTCATCGGAGCAGGGTGAGTCGGCCCCTAAGGCCAGGCTGAGAAGCGTAGTCGATGGGAAGCAGATTAATATTTCTGCACCATGTGCAAGTGCGATGGGGGGACGGAGTGCGAAAGATCATCCGGGTGTTGGATGTCCCGGTTTGTGAGTGTAGAAGGCCGACAGGCAAATCCGTCGGCGGATCTTCGAGACAAAGCATCGAGGTTCTACGGAACCGAAGTGATCGGAAGTGCTTCCAGGAAAAGCCTCTAAGCTTCAGCTTGCATATGACCGTACCGTAAACCGACACTGGTGGGCGAGTTGAATATACTCAGGCGCTTGAGAGAACTCGGGAGAAGGAACTCGGCAAATTGACACCGTAACTTCGGGATAAGGTGTGCCTTTGTAGCGTGAAGAGAGAAACACTCGGAGCGTGAAGAGGCCTCAGAGAATCGGTGGCTGCAACTGTTTATTAAAAACACAGCACTCTGCAAAGACGAAAGTCGACGTATAGGGTGTGATGCCTGCCCGGTGCTGGAAGATTAAGTGATGGGGTGAGAGCTCCTGATCGAAGTCCCAGTAAACGGCGGCCGTAACTATAACGGTCCTAAGGTAGCGAAATTCCTTGTCGGGTAAGTTCCGACCTGCACGAATGGCATAATGATGGCCACACTGTCTCCTCCCGAGACTCAGTGAAGTTGAAATGTTTGTGATGATGCAATCTCCCCGCGGCTAGACGGAAAGACCCCATGAACCTTTACTGTAGCTTTGCATTGGACTTTGAACCGATTTGTGTAGGATAGGCGGGAGGCAGAGAAAGCGCAACGCCAGTTGTGCCGGAGCCGACGTTGAAATACCGCCCTGATTTGTTTGAGGTTCTAACCGCGACCCGTAAGCCGGGTCCGGGACCGTGCATGGCAGGCAGTTTGACTGGGGCGGTCTCCTCCTAAAGGGTAACGGAGGAGTACAAAGGTACGCTAGGTACGGTCGGAAATCGTGCTGATAGTGCAAAGGCAAAAGCGTGCTTGACTGCGAGACCGACAAGTCGAGCAGATGCGAAAGCAGGTCTTAGTGATCCGGTGGCTCTGTATGGAAGGGCCATCGCTCAACGGATAAAAGGTACTCTGGGGATAACAGGCTGATACCGCCCAAGAGTTCATATCGACGGCGGTGTTTGGCACCTCGATGTCGGCTCATCTCATCCTGGGGCTGTAGCCGGTCCCAAGGGTATGGCTGTTCGCCATTTAAAGAGGTACGTGAGCTGGGTTTAAAACGTCGTGAGACAGTTTGGTCCCTATCTGCCGTGGGCGCTGGAAGATTGACGGGGGCTGCTCCTAGTACGAGAGGACCGGAGTGGACGCACCTCTGGTGTACCGGTTGTCACGCCAGTGGCATCGCCGGGTAGCTATGTGCGGAAGAGATAACCGCTGAAAGCATCTAAGCGGGAAACTTGCCTGAAGATAAGTCTTCCCGGAGGCTAGACCTCCCTGAAGAGTCGTTCGAGACCAGGACGTTGATAGGTCGGGTGTGTAAGCGTTGTGAGACGTTTAGCTAACCGATACTAATTGCTCGTGAGGCTTGATCCTATAACCGTGCTGCTTGAAGTTTGCAAGGACGAACTCGAGTAGATGAAGAGAAAGGATTGGAGCTCGAAAAAGAAAAAGTGATTGCGAGCCCGAAGCTTTGCTTCTTAGCCAAAGAATTCGACGAGTTGATCGGACAGGATCAACGAGTCAAAGCCTTTGCCTGGCGGCCATACCGAAGTGGTCCCACTCCTTCCCATTCCGAACAGGACAGTGAAACGCTTCAGGGCCGATGATAGTTGGTTGTATTTCCAGTGAAAGTAGGTCACTGCCAGGCTAAATCATTAAAGCGAACCCCCGTTGGAGTCTCTCCTTCGGGGGTTTCGTCATTTCTGCATTCGCACGGCGCATTTGGCTTGCCGCAGGTGTATCCTTTCTCATCCTTTTCTTTCCAATCATCCGCGGAGTTTCGGGAACATGTTGGAACTGCTTGAGTATTTGGTGCTTGGCATCGGCGTCGGTACGGTCGGTGCTCTTCTCGGTTTAGGCGGCGGTTTTATTCTTGTTCCGATTTTCATGCTTTTCATGATTGCCCCGCACGGCAGCACCTTTACGACGGTGCAACAGGTGGTTGGAACAAGCCTCTTTGCAGTTTTCTGTAACGCCATTTCCGGAACGTTTGCCTACATTCGCCAACGACGCATTCTTATGCGAGCGGCTGTACCGTTTGCATTGGCCACCTTGCCCGGCGCATTTCTGGGCGGTTATCTGTCCGAATGGTTCTCCGGCCCTGGCTTTTCGCTCGCCTTCGGCATCCTGATGGTCTTTATCGGCTACATCATGTATTCGAAGTCCCGTGGCAAGGCCGCCAACAAAAGCGTGGAGGACTGGGATCCGTCAACCGCTCGATTCAACATGCCGCTTGGCGTTTTGTGTTCCTTCTTTGTAGGCTTTCTGTCTTCCATCTTCGGCATTGGCGGCGGCATTGTTCACGTTCCCATGATGGTATTCGTTCTTGGGTTTCCGCCGCAGATTGCGGTTGCGACATCCACTTTCGTGCTTTTCGTAAGCGCAGTTATGGGGGTTTCAAGTCACGCTCTGCTCGGGCACATCATTTGGGGACCGGCCTTGATGATCGGTGCCGGAGCCGTCATCGGCGCTCAACTTGGTGCCAAAATCGCCAAAAAGAGCAAACCGCGACTGCTTGTGGTTTTGCTTTCGATTTTGGTCTTTTTGATCGGTCTGCAGTTCATCTGGAAAGGAGCCGTCGGACTCGGCTGGTTCTGAAAATGTTTCAACAAAGAGTCGCCCCAACGGTCGGCTCTTTTCTTTTCGGAAAACTCAGTCTGACGCACTCAGAGATTTCTTGGGCAAAAGAAATGCGGCCAATCCGATCAGCGGCAGGAATGCAATGACGGTGAACACGCTCTGTAGTCCCATGGCATCGGCAGCCGAGCCAAAGAGAGCTGTCGCAATGCCGCCCATGCCGAAACTCACCCCGAAGAAAACTCCCGAGACCAAGCCGACATGATTCGGTGCGGCATTGAGCGCGCAGACAAGGATGGCTGAAAAAGCCGACGACATGATGAATGACACGGCCAAAGCCAAAAAGACGAATGTCTGAAGTCCGACGTGAGGAATCAAGAGCGTGAACGGTGCGGCGCCGAGTATAGAAAAGAGAATGACGGCCCGACTGCCGAAACGATCTGTCAGCGGGCCGCCTGCGATAGTGCCGACCGCACTCATCGCCAGAAAACCGAAAAGCACGTATTGGCTGGCTGATATGGCCATGCCGAACGTGTCGATCAAATAGAACGTCAGATAGTTCTGCAGGCAGGCAATGTAGACCTGTTTGGAGAACATCAGCAAAAAGAGAACCACGAAGAGCATGGTAAGAGGTCGACTGATCGTCCGTTTCTTCGTATTTCTCAGGACTTGTTGGGGTTGCCGTCTTTGCCGAGCGGCCGCCAATGTGCCGACCCGCAGCATCACAACCGCAGCCAAGCCAGCGGCAATTCCGAACCAGGCAATGCTCGCCTGCCCGTAGGGAATCACGACGAAAGCGGCCGCCAGCGGTCCCAAAGCCATACCGGCATTTCCGCCGACCTGAAATACCGATTGAGCCAATCCTTTGCGACCGCCGGAAGCAAATTGAGCGATTCGTGTAGCTTCCGGATGGAACACGGCCGAACCGAATCCGAGAAAGGCTACGGCAAGGAGCATGGAAGCAAAAACGGATGCCTGTGACAAGGCCACCAGACCGACAAGCGTACAGCACATGCCGATGGCGAGCATGTACTTGGTCGGGTGTTTGTCGGTTGTGAGTCCGACCAAAGGCTGTAGAAGCGAGCTTGTAACCTGAATCACCAAAGTAATGAGGCCCACTTGTGTGAACGTCAGGCCGTGCGCGTCGCGCAGAATCGGCAACGCAGCAGGAATTACCGATTGGATGCCGTCGTTTAGGAAATGTCCGAGGCAGACCAAAAAGAGCAGACCGTAGGCGGTTTGTTCGGCAGATTTAGTTGGACGTTGCGTGCGCATTTCGAATGTCGTAACACAGTTGTCAGACGGCACAGCCAGGCCGTGTTGTCATGGTTTTGTCATCTTGTCTTAGTGGCTTTGTCATGTTTCGAGCGCACACTGCGCGCCGAGAATCCCTCGACAAGATCATATTCCTTCAAGACAACAACAAGCCATGGAACACTATTACATTGCCTTGCTGGTCTTTTTGGGCCTGCTGGCTGTTTTTGACCTATTCGTCGGCGTGAGCAACGACGCCGTCAACTTCCTCAATTCTGCTCTCGGTTGCCGCATTGCCTCGTTTAAGACAACGATGTTCGTCGCGAGCATCGGCGTGATGTTGGGCGCCACATTCTCATCTGGAATGATGGAAATCGCCCGTTCCGGTGTCTTCAACCCGCAAATGTTCACCTTCCACGAAATCATGGTGATTTTCTTTGCGGTCATGGTCACCGACATCATCTTGCTTGACACATTCAATTCACTGGGCCTGCCGACATCGACGACCGTGTCAATTGTGTTCGAATTGCTCGGCAGTGCACTTGCCGCTGCCGCATTTACGCTTTTGGCCGACGGCAAATCGCTGGCCGATGTGGCCGAATACATCAACAGCTCTCGGTCGCTAACGATCATTTCGGGCATTCTGATTTCGGTGGCGGTGGCGTTTGTCACCGGCACTGTTGTGCAATACATTGCTCGACTGATCTTCACTTTCAATTTCGAAAAAATGTATCGCCGTATCGGCGGCGTCTACGCGGGGCTGGCCATCACGGCCATTTTCTACTTCTTAGTCATGAAGGGCGCCAAGGGTGCTAGCTTCATGCGCCCCGAATGGATCGACTTCATGAGCAACAACACGTTGCCGATTGTGGCAACGCTCTTTGTGGTGCTCTCGATTGTCTTCCAGCTTCTGATCCTTATCGCCAACGTTAACGTCTTCAAAATCATCATCTTGGCCGGTACCTTCGCGCTGGCATTTGCTTTTGCAGGCAACGACCTGGTCAACTTCGTCGGCGTGCCGCTCGCCGCGCTGGACTCCTACAACGAGTGGGTGGCTTCGGGAGCCGCTGCCGACACTTTCACGATGGAAGGCCTGCTCAAGCCCACGGTTGCCAACACGTTCCTGTTGCTGTTAGCAGGTCTTGTGATGGTGCTCACATTGTGGTTCTCCAAGAAAGCCCAGATTGTGATTCAGACCTCGATCAACCTGTCTTCGAGCAACTCCGGTGAACACGAACAGTTCGGCAGCTCTTTGCCGGGCCGTATGATCGTGCGCGCCAGCATGGGCTTTGGTCGTCTCGTCAATCAATTTATTCCCATGGGAGTCAAAAAGGGCATCGACAGCCGTTTCGAGCCCAAGAAGTTACTGCATGGCGAAACGCCGCTGCCGTTTGACTACGTGCGCGCCTCGATCAATCTGGTCGTGAGCGCCGTGCTGATTGCATCGGCAACGAGCCTGAAGCTTCCGTTGTCGACGACGTATGTGACCTTTATGGTTGCGATGGGTTCAAGTTTTGCCGACGGTGCCTGGGATCGTGAAACCGCTGTTTATCGTATCTCGGGTGTGTTGACCGTGATCAGCGGCTGGTTTATCACGGCGCTTTGCGCTTCGACCATGGCTGCAGTCGTTTGCTGGCTGACGCTTTGGGGCGAGGGCATTGCCGCCTTGATCTTTGCCGTGGGTTCCGTGTTCCTTCTCGTACGATCCAACCTCAAGGCCAAGCTCGATACGGTGGATATGCGTGCCGATCTTGATACGCGTTACGACGCTCACAAGATGCAGCAACTTGTCGAAGAGCGCACGGAAGTCAATTTTGAAAAGACGGTTGCCGTATTCGGAGAACTTGTCGATAAGTTCCTGGCTGACAAAGAGGCTGATCTGCGACAAATCAAAACGGACAGCAATGAGTTGTTCGACAAGATGAGTGCGGATCGCGGCCTGTACTACCGCATGGCCAATTCAAGCTTCAAGCCCACCAACAAGGACTTCGACGCTCGCTACTGCTATTACCGCATTTCGACCAATATGCGAGAAGTCGGTCGTTCGTTGCAATCTTTGGCCAAACTTGCGACCGATCACGTCGCTAACCGCCACCGCATTTACCAGGGCGAGCTCAAGAACGAGCTGCAGAATCTGGCGCAGTACCTCAAGCAGATCTCGACCGGGGAAGACGGTAAGCTGAATTTGCGCAATGTCATGCTGCATGCCGATGAGGCGAGCAATCGCATCGATGCGTTGCAGGCTGAACTGCTGCGCCGTATCCCGGACGACAAGCTGTCGGTACGCGGTTGTGAGCTTTACCTGAATTTCCTTGTGTTTGCGCGTGAGTTCATCAACCGCTGTTCCATCGTTGCGGTGTTGTCCGGACAGTTGGATGAGATTGCTCAGCGTTAGTTGCAAAAGCAAAGACGGCAACAGTCGGTTTTGACAACAAAAAGCGTCGATCTTCGGATCGGCGCTTTTTTGTTTGATATGCCTTTTCCTTGCGGAAATAAAAAAAACGCGACACCGAAGTGACGCGCTCTTTTCTTCCTGCAACCCTCTGAAAGAAGAGGTGGCTCCCCGAGTTGGGCTCGAACCAACGACCCACGGATTAACAGTCCGTTGCTCTACCGACTGAGCTATCGGGGAATGCAGAAGCAGAACTATATAGGTGTTTTTGAGTTTTGGCAAGTCTTTTTCGGAGAAAATTCGCCATTCAAGACGATTTTCAGCAAAAATCGTGCTCAATACTTCTCTAAGTCTATGAAATTTAAAGACTTATAATGAAAATTTAAACTAACGAAAGAGAAAAAGAAAATGCCGTCGCCTTGTGAGAAAGACGACGGCTTGGGGCCAGTCAGCCGATCGGTGCGCTATCAGAGCACTTCGGCGATGGATTTGGCCACGTACTGCACATTGCGGGTGTTGAGGCCGCAAATGCAGATGCGACCGTTTTTGACGGCGTAGATGCCGTAGTCGGCTGCCAGCTTTTCAACCTGCTCGGGCGTCAACCCCGTAAAGGAGAACATGCCGGCCTGGCGCGTCACGAAGCTGAAGTCGCGCTTGGCACCGAGGCGGGCCATTTCATCGGCCAGCGCCTTGCGCATCGAGCGGATGCGTTCACGCATGCCGCCGAGCTCTTCCTTCCAGTGAGCGTACTTTTGCGGATCGGAAAGCACGCGCTCGACGATGTATGCGCCGTGAGCAGGCGGGTTGGAGTAGTTGCAGCGCACCACAGCCTTCAGCTGCGTCATTACGACGTCGGCTTCGGCCTTGCTCTGGCAGACGACCGTAAGGGCGCCGATACGTTCGTTGTAGAGGTTAAACGACTTGGAGAACGACGTGGCGACCAAGAAGCTCATGCCGGAGGCGGCAAACATTCGAATTGATGCGGCGTCTTCGTCAAGACCGTCGCGGAAGCCCTGATAGGCCATGTCAAGGAAGGGGGTAAGACCGCCCTTCTGGCAGATATCGATCACGACCTTCCACTGCTCTTCGGTGAGGTCGTAGCCCGTCGGGTTGTGGCAGCAGGAGTGCAGAACCACGAGAGTCTTGGCGGGCAGGGCCTTGAGGTCTTCGACCATCGCTTCGAAGTTGAGGCTGTTGGTGGCGGCGTCATAGTAGCGGTAGGGTTTGATCTCATAGCCTGCCATGCCGAGGATGGCGTTGTGGTTGCCCCAGGTGGGCAGCGACGTGGAGGCGACGCGCTCGCCGCAGATATGGAACATGAAGTCCATGCCGACCTTCAGAGCGCCCGTGCCGCCCAGAGTCTGGATGGTAGCGGCGCGTCCCGAGAGAACGATTTCGCTGTCGGCACCGAAAACCATCTGCTGGACATGCGCGCCGTAGCCGTCAAGACCGCTGATGGGCAGGTAGCTGTGCGGAATGCAAGCTTCGGCAAGAGCGGTTTCGGCTTCCTTGACGACGTCGAGCACCGGAGTGACGCCTTCGTCAGTCATGTATGCGCCCACACCGAGATTTACTTTTTGCGGGCGGGGATCCTGGCGGTAGCGCTGCGTCACGCCAAGGATCGGATCGGCAGGAGCAGCAACGAGGCTGCTGAACAAAGCATCGGACATATGCATCCCTGTTTAGTTGTTGAAAATTTATCGTCCAATTTGTCCGGTCGGCTGCAAACGCGTGTCGGAGCCGACGGCAACAACTAATATTAGACCTTTGGTGTGCGTACGGTTTGTTCCAAGAGGCGGAAATTATCAAATTGCGCACTCAACGCATTCGTAGAGAAGTGTTTTCGTGACTCAGATTCTGACTTTTGAGCATTCTCCGTTTGAGCTGCATGCGGAGTTCGATCCCGCAGGGGATCAGCCCACGGCCATCGCCCAACTGACCGAAGGACTGCGCGAGGGGTACAGCGCACAGACGCTTTTGGGCGTGACGGGGTCGGGCAAGACCTTTACCATGGCCAACATCATTGCGCGCCTGGGGGTGCCCGCCATCGTGATGGCGCCCAACAAGACGCTCGCCGCGCAGCTTTACAGCGAAATGCGCGAGTTCTTCCCGAACAACGCCGTCGAATACTTCGTTTCGTACTACGACTACTATCAGCCCGAAGCCTACGTACCGGCGCGCGATCTCTTCATCGAAAAGGACTCGGCCGTCAACGAGCACATCGAGCAGATGCGACTGGCCGCCACCAAGTCGATTCTCGAGCGCCGTGACACCGTGATCGTGGCAACGGTCTCGGCCATTTACGGCATCGGCAAACCCGAGAGCTACACGCAGATGCGTCTGATTCTGCGTACGGGCGACACCAAGGAGCGCAAGGATCTCATCAGTCAGCTCGTGAAGATGCAGTACAAACGCAACGACATGGAATTTTTGCGCGGTACTTTCCGCGTTCGCGGCGACACGATCGACATCTTCCCTGCGGAACACGCCGAGGTGGCCGTACGCGTGGAGCTTTTCGACGACGAGGTTGATGCGGTGGTGCTCTTTGATCCGCTCTCGGGGCAGGTGCGTCAGCGTGTGCCGCGCTTTGTCGTGTATCCGGCGAGCCACTACGTGACGCCGCGCGACGAAATCGTTCGGGCGATGGAGGGCATCAAGGCCGAACTCAAGGAGCGGCTCGAGGTGCTCTACCGAGACAACAAGCTCGTGGAAGCCCAACGCCTGCAGCAGCGCACGCTGTTTGACTTGGAGATGCTCGATCAGGTGGGCTTTTGCAAGGGCATCGAAAACTATTCACGCCACCTCACGGGACTGGCTCCCGGGGAAGCGCCGCCTTGTCTCATTGACTATCTGCCTGCCGACAGCATCATGTTTTTTGACGAAAGTCACGTGATGATGGGGCAGCTCGGGGGCATGTACCGCGGCGACCGTTCCCGCAAGGAAACGCTTGTGCAGTACGGTTTCCGCTTGCCCTCGGCTCTGGACAACCGACCGCTGAGGTTCGATGAGTTCGAGCGCAAGATGCGCCGTTCGATTTTTGTGTCGGCTACGCCGGCCGCGTACGAACTGGAAAAGAGCGCGCAGGTCGTCGAACAGGTGGTGCGTCCCACGGGGCTTGTGGATCCGGAAGTGGAAGTGCGTCCGGCACTCACGCAGGTCGACGATGTGCTTTCCGAAGTCAACGAACGGGCTGCGGCGGGCGAGCGCGTTTTGGTGACGACGCTTACCAAGCGCATGGCAGAAGAACTCACCGAGTATCTGCGCGAACACAACGTGCGCGTTCGTTACCTGCATTCGGACATTGATACGGTCGAGCGTGTAGAAATCATCCGCGATTTGCGCGCCGGTGTCTTTGACGTGCTCGTGGGCATCAATCTGCTGCGAGAAGGTCTGGACATTCCCGAAGTGTCGCTGGTGGCCATTCTCGACGCGGACAAGGAAGGCTTTTTGCGTTCGACCCGCTCGCTCATCCAGACCATCGGCCGAGCGGCTCGAAATGTGCGCGGCAAGGCGATTCTCTATGCCGACACGATGACCGACTCCATGCGTCAGGCCATCGACGAAACCGAGCGACGACGCGCCAAGCAGCAGGAATACAACCGCGAGCACGGCATAACGCCCAAGAGCGTCGTCAAGCAAGTGCGCGACATCATAGACGGCGTCTACAGACCGGACGCAAGCGCACAGGACGAGGGCAAACTCAAGGGGCTCGACATCAAGGACGACAAGAGTCTTGCCAAGGAAATCAAGGAAACCGAAAAGAAGATGCTTGCCTGTGCGCGAGACCTCGACTTCGAGCAAGCGGCCGTCTTGCGCGACCGCCTCGAAGCCTTAAAGCGCCTAGCTTTCGGTACCGACGGCAAGACGAGCCTGGAAGAGCACGTCTAGCGAGAAAGAAGACGTACAGCCAGTTCGGGCAACTCGGTCACATGCCGGGCCAGCGCTGCCGCTCCCCAGTCGGAGACGGCGGCGCCGCTGCCGGTGTAGCCCCAGGTGGCGGCAATGAATGGCACTTTCGCATTGGCGGCGGCCTGTGCGTCGCGCGCGTCGTCTCCCACGTAAACGGTTTCAGCAGCCGAATAACCCAGCGTCGCCATGGCGTGCAACAGCGCATCGGGCGCGGGCTTGGGCGCGGGAAAGCTTTGTCCCGACAAAATGCAGGCGGCGTGTCGGGCAATGCCTTTGGCTTCGCACAAGGGGCGGGCCAATTCAATGGCTTTGTTGGTCACGATGCCCCATGCCAGTCCCATTTCGGTCAACCGTGCGAGCATGTCGGGCACTCCCTCAAAGGGCGTGCTGTCCTGCACCATGATCTGTGCGTAGTGCTCCAGAAAATCACGTCTGCTCGCTTCAAAGACGCTTGCCGTGGGGGGCATGCGGAGTCCCGCCCAAATCATTCCCGCTGCTCCGCTGCCGCAGTGCTCGCGAAGCGCTTCGTAGGGAAGCGGCGCCAGTCCCGTGCGAGACCTCAGGAAATTGGCAGAGTTGGCCAATCCCGGGGCGCTGTCCATCAAAGTTCCGTCCAGATCAAACAAAATCAGTCCGCGCATGAGCGTTGTTCCTTGTGTTCGGCAGGACCAAAGAAAAGCCCCGCACAACAGAGAGGATTGTACGGGGCTGCCATCAGCTTAAGAAATCGATCCGATTAGGATTTCTTTCCGAAGCCCGTGACGTGCAGGGCACGCAGGATGTTTTGCGGGCCGGTGTGCGAGGCGGGCTTTTCGAGCTTGGCGCCGGACTTGCCTTCGCTCTTGTCGTCCGTCTTGGCTCGGTCGCACAGCTCGTTGAGCTCGTGCTGGAGCACGGCCACGATGCTGTAGCGGTTGACGAGCTCGCGGGCAAACTGCAGGAAGTTGAGGTAGAGCTCACAGCCGCGCATCGAGATGTTTTCCGTGGCAATCGACGAGAGCAGGTTTTCCTGCATGCGGTCGATTTCAAGGATGATGTCGTTGCCGTTGAGCTTCACCGACTCGAGCGCATGGCGGCCCTTGACGGCGCGGCCGAGCTTTTGCAGGTCGCTTGCCAACTGGATCAGATTGGCCTTGAGTTCACCCTTGTAGACGCGGTGACGGTTGGCAATGTGGTCCTTTACCGTCGTCGTAAGCTTTTGCAGGTTGCTTCCCACTTCACGCATGCCGGTGTATGCGCGGTAGTAGCAGTAACGGGCATCGCGGTCGAGCTTGGTGTCGGACTTGCGCTGCTGGGCCATGTCGTAATAGACACTGCGTTCGCGGCTCAACAGGTCGAAGAAATCAGCCGACTCGCTCTTGATCTTGCGAAGAGCCGATTCGTTGTCGTTGAGAAACGCCTTGACGGTGGCTTCGTACAGATCCACGGTGTGCTGCAGATGCAGGCCGACCGTGTCGTTGATGGCGTCGCGTACCGAGTAGCAGTCGTCGTTTTTGAGGTGACGTTCCTTTTGCTCGGCGGAATGCGACTTAAGGAAGTTGGAGCGAATCAGCAGCGTGATCGCAAAGAGCATCAGCGCGATCATCATGTAGGTGCCGCCCATCATCGCCATCCAGCAGACCAGGGCTGCGGCCGAGCAGGCGGTAAAGGCGGTGAGGAACCAGCCGCTGATCACGGTGAGCACGCCGGAAATGCGGTAGACGGCCGTTTCACGGTCCCAGGCACCGTCGGCAAAGCTCGAGCCCATGGCGACCATGAAGGTCACGTAGGTGGTGGACAAGGGCAGCTGCAGACTGGTTGCAGAGGCAATCAAAATGGAACTGAGGACCAGGTTGACGGATGCGCGGACATAGTCGAAGGGCAGCGGCTGTTCGTTGCGCTCGAGCTTACGGGGCTTGAAGCGGGAATGCAATGCTCCCTGAAGGCGCATCGGCAGAATCTGACGGATGACCGATCCGAGCGTCATGGAGCTGCGCACGATCATGCGGCCGGGCAAGGAGCTGCCGAACTGTTCGTGTTCACCCTGCTGGCTCGAAGAGAGGTTGATGGAAGTCTGAACCACGCGGTGGGCTTTTTTGGAGAACCACAGCGTGAGCACCATGACCAAACCGGACAGGAGCAAGAAAATTGTGGCGGCCTTGCTGCCTTTTTCGGCAAGGCTAGTCATCATGAAGGTGTCGCCGTCGGTGCCGTTGGCCATGAAGTCGCGTACGGCATCAAGAGCGGCAAGCGGCACACCGACGAAGTTCACCAAGTCGTTGCCGGCAAACGCGAAAGCAAGCGAGAAGGTACCGCTCAGAATGACGATTCGGAAGATGTTGAAGTTGATTGTCCAAAGCAAAATGGAGAACAAAATGGACAATCCGATGAAGAGCGTCAAAAGGATGGCGGAGGTGTTGGCGTCGATCCAGGCGATCCATTCGGGTTGCATGAAGCTGGCGCCTTTGGCGCCTTTCATGACGAGGAAGTAGAAGATGGCCGTGATGCAGAAGCCGCCGAAGATGCCGCCGATGCGGCGATACATGGCTTCAAAGTGGAAGGTAAAGAGCAAACGCATCAGGTATTGCACGACCATGCCCGAGACGAAGGCAACGCCTACGGAAACCAAGATACCTGAGATGATCGTCAGTGCCTTGGCGGTGTTGATGTAGTCAACAACGGCCGCGAAGCTGCCGTCGGCAACGTAAATCTTGTAGAGAGCGGCGGCAAGGGCGCTGCCGAGCAGCTCGAAGATGATGGAAACGGTGGTGGAGGTGGGCAGACCCAGGGAATTGAAAGTGTCCAGCAGAAGCACATCGGCGATCATGACGGCAAAGAAGACAATCATGATCTCGTTGAATGTGAACATCTGCGGATGAAAGACGCCCGAGCGGGCGATTTCCATCATCCCTGAGGAGAAGGTTGCGCCGAGAAGAACGCCGAAGCTTGCCACCCACATCGTGGTACGGAAACGCGCGATGCGGCAGCCTAAAGCGGAATTAAGGAAGTTGACGGCGTCGTTACTGACGCCTACGAACAAGTCAAAGCACGCCAGCACGGCCAGAAAGCCGAGGACGACCAGATAAAAATCAGACATTTGAGCACGGATGGGTTGTTGACAACTTAATAGAAAAGTTTTGCAGATGTTTATGACAGATTTATGACAAAGCTGTCATCAAATCGTCATTGAGTTGTCATACAAGCCTGCCGCGCTCGCAAAAAAAGCCTGCGGTAGGGACTTTCCGCAGGCTTTGAAGACGAAAAACTGAAGTTCGTCAGGCAAGCGAGGCCTTTTTAGTTTTGCGCTTGGCTGCCGCACGCGCTTTACTCTTGCGCTTGGCGTCCTTGGCGCTCGAAGGTTTACCCAAAGCGAGCTTCTTTTTCTTGTCGGAGGGTTTTTTGATGCCGCGGGCGCCGGGGTCGGACTTGGCGCGCAGCTGAGCGAGCCCGATGTCCTCTTCAGTCTTTTCGACGGGCGGGCGATAGAAGACGAGCATCTTGCCGATGGCCTGGATGCGGGCGGCGCCAAGCTCTGCGGCGACCGTGTGATAAATTTCGTCGCGTTCTTCGCGATCGTCTCCGGCTACGTGCACCTTTACGAGACCGTGATCGTCGAGCGCGCGCTCGATTTCCTTTAAGACGGCCTGCGTCATTCCCTTTTCTCCGATCAGCACGAGCGGATTCAAGTGATGGGCGTCGGCGCGCAGGCGCAGTCTTTCGTTACGCTCTAAAACTAGTTCTGTCATTGTTGAATTGCGTCTTTGTACCTAAAAAAGTCGTGTAGGACGCATTTTATCTGACTAACGCCAGAAGACCGTCTGTGTGAGTTGGCGGATGAATGTCGCTAAAATGCGGTGTCATTAAGAATGAGCCGGCAGGCTCGGATCGTCTGTGAAATGAGTTCCCATTGGGAATCAGCAACAGAAACCCAGCTGCAGCAGGCTCTGCCTGTTAGCAGGAATCCCCCAGCAGAAATCCCCCGACGTGAGCCGGCGGGAGGACGTCAATTGTTTTCATGCCCAAATCCCTAAAAAAACTACGTTCCAACCGCGCTTGGATTGAGCGCCATATCAACGACCCTTTCGTCAAGAAGAGCCGTCGCGAGGGTTATCGCGCCCGTTCCGTCTATAAACTCACGGAGCTGGACGATACCGAACATCTTTTTCGTCCCGGCATGAACGTGGCCGATCTCGGCAGTGCCCCGGGCAGCTGGACGCAGATCGTTCGCGAGCGACTCACGGACAAAAACGGCGAATTGAAGGGCCGCATCATCGCCATGGACATCCTGCCGATGGAGCCCATCGACGGCGTGACATTCCTGCAGGGGGACTTTCGCGAACAGGAAGTGGCCGACAAGTTAAACGAGATTCTCGGAGGCGACAAGCTCGACGTCGTGATCAGCGACATGGCGCCGAATCTCTCGGGCATTGCGATGGTTGACGCCAATGCCAGTCTGCTTCTCAACGAACTCGCGCTTGACTTTGCCGTCGAGCACCTCAAGCCCGAGGGCGTGTTCGTCACGAAGGCCTTTCAGGGGTCGGGCTACTCCCAGTTCATTGAAAACTGTAAGAAGCATTTCGTGAGTGTGGCTCAGCGCAAACCTGAAGCAAGCCGCAATTCAAGCGCGGAAATGTACGTGGTGGCACGTCGCCTGAAGAACAAGTGAGCGTGAAGCAAACTTTGTTAACGAATCTCACGCACGTGCGCTCGGCATTTGAGCGTCTTTTGCGATAGGCTTAACGTGCTTTGGTGTCGGCGGTTTTTACGCTCGCTGTTGATTGCAGACAAAGAGCGCCGACAGCTTCATATTTGATTTACGTATTCGAGACAGGACGGCCTTGCACGGCAAGACCGTCCGCGCATGACAGAGGAATATCTTGGACAACAGAATGATCGGCCGCGTGGCGGTCTGGTTGCTCATCGCATTTGTGCTCTTTACAGTCTTCCGGCAGTTTGACAACACGGCCACAGCGCCCATGAACGCCGAGCAGACGAGCTACACGCAGTTCATGCAGGATGCCAAGGACGGCAAGATTCGCCGCGTGGACGTGCAGGGCCGCAAGATCACGGTGACGCCCGTCGAAGGCGCTTCCTACGTGATCACCAGCCCGGGCGACCTGTGGATGGTTGACGATCTGCGTAAAAACGGCGTGCAGGTCTTCGGCAAGCCCGAAGAAGAACCGTCGTTCCTGCAGACGATTCTTGTGAGCTGGTTCCCGATGCTGCTTTTGATCGGCGTGTGGATTTTCTTCATGCGTCAGATGCAGGGCGGGAAGTCGGGCGCTTTCTCGTTCGGAAAGAGCAAGGCGCGCATGCTTGACGATTCGGCCAATAAAGTGCGCTTTTCCGATGTGGCCGGTTGCGACGAAGCCAAGGAAGACGTGCAGGAAGTCGTGGAGTTTCTGCGCGATCCGTCGCGTTTCCAGCGCTTGGGCGGCCATATTCCGCGTGGCATTTTGCTCGTGGGCTCGCCCGGTACCGGTAAGACCTTGCTTGCCAAGGCTATTGCCGGTGAAGCCGGTGTGCCGTTTTTCTCGATTTCGGGTTCCGACTTCGTAGAAATGTTCGTGGGCGTGGGCGCGGCCCGCGTGCGCGACATGTTTGAAAACGCCAAGAAGAACGCTCCGTGCATCATCTTCATCGACGAAATCGATGCGGTGGGCCGTCAGCGCGGTGCAGGTCTCGGCGGCGGCAACGATGAACGCGAACAGACTCTCAACCAAATGCTCGTTGAAATGGACGGCTTTGAAACCGGCACCAACGTCATCGTGATTGCCGCAACCAACCGTCCCGACGTGCTTGATCCGGCGCTGATGCGTCCGGGCCGCTTCGACCGCCAGGTCGTGGTGCCGCTGCCCGACATTCGCGGTCGCGAACAGATTCTCAATGTGCACATGAAGAAGGTGCCCATCGGTCCCGACGTGCAGCCCGACGTGATCGCGCGCGGCACTCCGGGATTCTCCGGCGCCGATCTTGCCAATCTGGTGAACGAAGCCGCTCTCTTTGCCGCCCGCCGCAACGGCCGCGTGGTGGAAATGAACGACTTTGAACTTGCCAAGGACAAGATCATGATGGGTGCGGAGCGCCGCTCCATGGTGATGACCGAGGACGAACGCAAAAATACGGCCTATCACGAATCCGGTCACGCTCTGGTGGCAAAGCTTCTGCCCAAGTCCGATCCGGTGCACAAGGTGACGATCATTCCGCGCGGCAGAGCGCTTGGCGTAACGATGCAGCTGCCCGAAGAGGACCGCTACTCGTACGATCGCGACTATCTGCTCACCCGCATCGCCATTCTCTTCGGCGGACGCATTGCAGAAGAAGTGTTCATGAATCAGATGACCACGGGCGCGAGCAACGACTTTGAACGCGCTTCGCAGCTGGCCCGCGACATGGTGATGCGCTACGGCATGAGTGACAAGATGGGCGTCATGGTCTATGCCGAAAACGAGGGCGAAGTGTTCCTCGGCCGTTCGGTGACGAAGACCACGCACATCTCGGAAAAGACCATGCAGGCGGTTGATGCTGAAATCCGCCGCATTCTCGACGAGCAGTACAAGCGTGCGCGCGAGCTCATCGAAGGACATCAGAAGGAAATGCACCGCATGGCCAAGGCCCTTCTCGATTGGGAAACGATTGACGGCGACCAGATCGACGACATTCTCGCGGGCAACGAACCGCGTCCTCCCAAGTCTCCGGTGACGGGATCGGCCAAGCCCGAACCCCGCAAGGAGGAGAAGGTCGAGGAGCCGGTGCAGGAAGCCAAGGCTCCCGCTGACGAGGCGAGTGCTGAAGCTCCTGCTTCGGATAAGGACGAACCGAGATAATTAGGGTGAAATGACTGAATGACGGCGGGCCGGTCCCGCCGTTCTTTTTGAAAGGATAGACGGTGCAGAAAGACAATTTCGAGCGTGCGACGACGTGGCAGTGCCGTGACCGCGTGTTGGACCTGTCGCGGCCTCTGATCATGGGTATCGTGAACGTGACGCCCGACTCGTTTTCCGACGGCGGTACGCACAACGAATTTGAAGCGGCCGTGGCCTGGGGCAAGCGCCTGGCCGAGCAGGGAGCCGACATTTTGGACGTGGGCGGCGAGTCGACGCGACCGGGAGCGGCTGAAGTCAGTGTGGAAGAGGAAATTCGCCGCGTCGTGCCCGTGGTGCGCGAGCTCGCCCGAGAGGGTTTCGCCGTGTCGGTTGACACAAGTAAGCCCGAGGTGATGCAGGCCAGTCTCGAAGCCGGCGCCTGCATTCTCAATGATATTCGCGCCTTTGAACTGCCCGGCGCCGAAGACGTGGCCGCACAAAGCGGCGCAGGACTCGTGATCATGCACATGCAGGGAACGCCGCAGACCATGCAAAATCGCCCCGATTACGAGGATCTGCTGGGCGAAATCGAAGCGTACCTCAAGGCCCGCGAAGCGGCTCTTCTGGCTAAGGGCGTGCGGCTCGAGCAAATTTGCTGGGACGCGGGTTTCGGTTTTGGGAAGACGTTTGAGCACAATTTCAGCATTCTCAAGCACACGGAGCGCTTTGTCGCCGGCGGCCGCCCCTATCTGATGGGACTTTCGCGCAAGACTTCGATCGGCGCAGCGGCCAACCAACCCGATCCTTCCAAGCGCATCGTCTCGAGCGTGGCGGGCGCTTTGCTTGCCGCCGAACGGGGCGCGCAAATCGTGCGCGTGCACGACGTGAAGGAAACGCGTGAGGCCTTTGACGTCTGGCAGGCCATGCAGGCAGCTCGCTAAAATTAAAAGATTCGAGTTTTGCAGCAAGCGCCGCGGGCGTTTGACGAAAGGATTGAGAAAAATGGCAAGACAGTTCTTTGGAACCGACGGCGTGCGCGGCACGGTGGGTGAAGCGCCGATTACGCCCGACTTCGTGCTTCTGCTCGGGCAAGCGGCGGGCCGCGTGTTTGCGCGCCGCAGCAAGACGGCTCACGCCACGGTTTTGATCGGCAAAGACACGCGCGTGTCGGGCTATATGCTCGAAGCTGCTCTTCAGGCAGGCTTTTCCGCTGCGGGCGTCGACATTGTTTTGTGCGGTCCGGTTCCGACGCCTGCTGTTGCCTATCTGACGCGCGCCTTGCGACTGGACGCGGGCGTCGTGATCAGTGCCAGTCACAATCCGTACCACGACAATGGCATCAAGTTCTTCTCAGCCGACGGGACGAAATTGCCCGATGCCGTAGAGGAAGAAATCGAAGCCGAAATCACCAAGGGTTATCAGTGTGTAGCAAGCGATGCGCTCGGCAAGGCCTATCGTCTGGACGACGCCTGCGGGCGTTACGTTGAGTTCTGCAAGAGCACCTTCCCGACGGGGCTTGACCTCAAGGGAATGAAGCTTTACCTCGACTGTGCTCACGGTGCGGCTTATCATGCGGCGCCTTCCGTTTTCCACGAACTCGGTGCCGACATTGTCTCCGACGGCGTCGAGCCCGACGGCTTTAACATCAACCGAGGCGTCGGCGCGACGCACACCGACGATCTTGCCGAACGCACTTCAAAGGCCGGTGCCGATCTGGGGCTGTCGTTTGACGGTGACGCCGATCGCCTGATCATGGCCGACAGCAAGGGCAACGTTTACAACGGCGACGCGCTTTTGTATGTCATGGCGCGAGAACGCATTGAGGCGATGGGTAAGAAATCGGGGGTCGTGGGCACGCTGATGACCAATTTCGCGTTGGAAAAGCGCTTTGCGGAACTTGGCATTCCCTTTGAGCGTGCCAAGGTGGGCGATCGCTATGTGATGGAAAGGCTGCTGGAAAAGGGGTGGCTCTACGGCGGCGAAAGTTCCGGCCATCTGATTGCTCTTGACTGCCAGACCACGGGCGACGGCATCGTCAGCGCTCTGCAAGTTCTCGCGGCCGTCGTCTCAAGCGGCAAGACGCTTGCCGAACTCACGGCCGATCTGCAGCTGATGCCGCAGGTTCTCATCAACCGACGCATCGCCAAGGGCTACGATTGGAAAGCCAACGAGAAGTTTGCCGCCGAGATCAAGGCGTGCGAGGCGGAACTTGCCGATCGCGGTCGCGTGCTGATTCGTCCGTCGGGAACAGAACCTCTGCTTCGCATCATGGTTGAAGCCAGGGATAAGGCTCTGGCGCAAACGTTGGCCGAACGCATGGCGCAGGCGCTGGACTGAGAAAATCCATCTGCACCAACGAAAACGGGACGCAAATGCGATGATTTGCGTCCCGTTGTCTTTTATCTGCTTCCGGGCAAGGGAAAGAAGCCGAAGGTTCTTTCCCGATGCACCGGTTGAAGTCAAGCGATTAGAACTTGTGCTTCAGACCGCAGTTGACCTGAACCCAGGAAGGATCGTAGCTCTTGCCCTGAGCGGTATCGATGCTGTCCTGCAGGTAGCCGGCACCCATGTAGACGGTGGTGCGCTTGGAGAGGTAGTACTCGTAGCCGGCACCGACCATGAAGCGCTTGAGGTCCTGATCGACATCACCAGAGGAGACATTTTCATTGTCGGAGGAGGCATCCAAGTAGCCGAGGGTGGTCTTGACCTTGCCGTTGCCGACCGGAATGTCCACGCCGAGCATCACGGACCAGCCGTTGGCGTCACCGAAACCACGATTAACGTACTTGTCATCTTTATCCGTAGTAAAGTTGCCGAGGCGTCCCCAGTCACCACCGAAGCTGCTCGAGCCGACGGCCTTGGCGTTGTCGAACCAGTGCACGCCGAGGTAGGACTTGGCAAAGCCGCAGTCGTAGTTGACGGCAGCCGTGATCGTGATCTGGTCGTCTTCGGTGTCAAAGGAATTGTTGTCGCCGAAGCTGGCCTTGTTCAACACGTCGACAGCGCCGTACAGGCTCAGGCCGCCGTTGTTGTAGGTCACGGCAGCGGCGTAGTAGCGGTCGCGCGAGGATTCGTTTTCGTAGGTCTTGTCTTGTTCGTTACCCATGCCGTACAACACCCAGACTTCAGCGCCGGCGAAATTCGGGGTCTTGTAGTAGACCATGTTGTCCATACGGGTCGGACGATAGGCCTGCATGTAGGTCTGAACACCGACGTCACCCCAGCCCGTACCGAAGGAGGAGAAGTAGCCGCCCAGACCGGTCGTGCCGGAATCGTTGGCGAGCGTGCTCAGACGGCCCATACCGAACTTACCGAAGCCGCCTTCGATGTAGATGCTCGATTCACGGTTAAAGAGTCGGTCGTCGCCCATGGCGCCGGTGTCGGAGTTAAAGCCGTTTTCGAGGATGAAGCCGACCGTCAGGCCGTTGCCGAGTTCCTCGACGCCCTTGAGGCCGAAGCGGGAGCCGGAGCTCTGACCGGACATCATGCCGAAGCTGTTGTCGGCATTGTCGGTCAAAGTGGAGTAGTTGTCGTCGTTGTAGGAGTTGTAGGCAAAGCCGGTATCGATGATACCGTACAGCGTCACGGACGCTGCGGAGGCGCTGCACATTGCCGCGGCAGCAGCCAAACCAACCAAAGTCTTTTTCATGATTGACGTTCCTGGGAAAGAAAGCCGAAAAAATAAATGACGGTGTGTGAAATTACTTCTTCTTCGGAACAGTGACGCTGCCCCGAGCACACACAACAAGAGAAAGTGCACAATCGCAGAGAATCCTTGATGCGGCTCTTTCTATTTTTGGTGCCTCAAGCGAGGACTCGGACGTGAGGATACGGATTATTTGTTTCAGTTCAAGTACAGATTCATGAAAAGTCCATGACGAATTTTTCATGTTAAATTTTTGTAACTGATTGATTTTATTGAAGAAATGACTTATTTTCGGTTGGCGGAAATTGTTAGGGGCGGTAGGACGTTTAACTTAGTGCTGAGGTAGAAAAACAACACTTTCGGCGTCCGCTTTTTTTGCTTTTTTGTTCCAAAACAAAGGAGTCTTTTTCCTTTACGAGCAAAACGCTTCTTTTTTGCGGCACAACGAAAGATTCGGGACGACGGTCTCAGAGCGATGTTCCGGGAATTGTTTCCGAACAAAGCCTTTCCTGTAAAATTCCCGAATCGTTGCGGGTGCAAAGCCCGCGGTTTTGTTGCGCCCGAAAATTGGGCGTACTGCTTATCGGATAAGACACATTTTTTATGAAACCCGACACCTACATGACGGCCGCCGAGATTCGCACGGCTTTTTTGAAGTTTTTCGAGAGCAAAGGCCACCCCATTGTGGCTTCGAGTCCGGTGATCCCTCAGGACGACCCGACGCTGCTTTTTACCAACGCGGGTATGAATCAGTTCAAGGACAACTTCCTCGGTCTTGACAAGAGCCTGAAGCGTGCCACCACGGCTCAGAAGTGCATTCGCGCCGGCGGCAAGCACAACGACTTGGACAATGTCGGGTATACCGCGCGCCACCACACGTTCTTCGAAATGCTCGGTAACTTCAGCTTCGGCGACTACTTCAAACGCGAAGCCATTGCCTGGGCCTGGGAACTCCTGACGCAGGTCTACAAGCTTCCGGCCGAACGTCTCTGGGTGACGGTCTACATCGAAGACGACGAAGCCTACGACATTTGGAACAAGGAAATCGGCGTGCCGGCCGAGCGCATCGTGCGCATCGGCGACAACAAGGGTGCCCGCTACATGTCGGACAACTTCTGGATGATGGGCGACACCGGCCCTTGCGGTCCGTGCTCGGAAATCTTCTTTGACCGCGGCCCCAAGATCCAGGGCGGCCCTCCGGGAAGCCCCGATGAAGACGGCGACCGTTACATGGAAATCTGGAACTTGGTGTTCACGCAGTTCAACCGTGATACCGCCGGCAACATGAATCGTCTGCCCAAGCCCAACATTGACACGGGCATGGGCCTGGAACGTCTTGCTTCCGTTCTGCAGGAAGTCGACACCAACTACGATATCGACCTTTTCCAGAATCTGATGCGTGCCGCCAAAGAAGCCGTTGAAGCGGCCGGCGCTGAAAACGTGGATCCGCAGAGCCCGTCTCTGAAGGTCATCGCAGACCACATCCGTTCCTGCGGCTTTGCCGTTGCTGACGGCGTCAAGCCCGGCAACGAAGGTCGCGCTTATGTGATCCGCCGCATCTGCCGCCGCGCGATCCGCCACGGCTACAAGCTGGGCGCCCGCGGTCTGTTCTTCTACAAGTTGATCGAACCGCTTGCCCGCGAAATGGGCGACATCTATCCGGAAATCAAGAATCCGAAGATCGCCGAAGTGATCCGCGCGGAAGAAGAACGCTTCCTGCAGACGCTCTCCAACGGCATGCAGATCCTTGACGAGGCCGTGGCCGAATGCAAGGACGGCGTGCTGCCCGGCGACATCGCCTTTAAGCTGCACGACACCTACGGCTTCCCGGTGGACCTCACGGGCGATGTGTGCCGTGAGCGCGGTCTGACGGTCGACACCGAAGGCTTTGAAGCTTGCATGCTTGAGCAGAAGAACAAGGCTCGCGCCGCAGGCAAGTTCAAGATTGCCGCCGACGTGCTCTTTACGGGCGACAACAACGAATTCGTGGGCTACGACACGCTTGAGACGCCCGAAGCCAAGGTGCTTGCGCTCTACAAGGACGGCATTCAGGTCGAATCGGCTCAGGCCGGCGACGATGTGCTCGTTATTCTCGACAAGACCCCGTTCTATGCCGAAATGGGCGGCCAGGTGGGCGACACCGGCGTGCTCGAAAACGGCACGACGCTCTTGCAGGTGCGCGACTGCCTCAAGCTCAAGGCGAGCGTCTTCAGTCACGTTGCTCACGTCTGCGAAGGCGAAATCAAGACGGGCGACACGTTTAAGGCCGTGGTCGACGCCAAGCGCCGTGAGGCCATCATGCGCAACCACTCGGTGACGCACATCATGCACAAGGCGCTGCGCGAAGTGCTCGGCGAACATGTGGCCCAGAAGGGAAGCCTTGTGAACGACGCCGTCACGCGCTTTGACTTCCATCACGACAAGCCGATGACCGCCGACGAAATCCGTCAGGTCGAAGATATTGTCAACGCTGAAATTCTTGCCAACACGCCGGTGCAGTGTCGTGTGATGTCGCTTGAAGACGCCCGCAACAGCGGCGCGACGATGCTCTTTGGCGAAAAGTACGGCGAAACGGTGCGCGTTTTGAACATCGGCACCTCGGTGGAACTCTGCGGCGGTACCCACGTGTCCCGCACGGGTGACATCGGCGCCTTCAAGATCATCAGCGAAGCGGGCATTTCCGCCGGCGTTCGCCGTGTGGAAGCCGTGACCGGTCTTAACGCCGTTCGTCTGATGCAAGACAATGCCGAGCTGCTTGCGACGGCTGCCGCCAAGTTCAAGGCGCCGGCTCAGGAACTGCCCGAAAAGATTGACCATTTGGGTGAAACCGTCAAGCGTCTGGAAAAAGAATTGGCAGAAGCCAAGGCCAAGCTCGCTGCCAAGCAGGGCGATGAAGCCTTGAGTGCCGCTCAGGACGTCAACGGCGTGAAGGTGTTGCTCACGACGCTCGAAGGCATTGATGCCAAGACCTTGCGCGAAACCATGGACAAGTTCAAGAACAAGTTTGGTTCGGCCGTGATCGTTCTCGCGGTGACCGGCGGTGACAAGGCTCAGCTTTGCGCCGGCGTCACGAAGGATTTGATCGGCAAGGTGAAGGCGGGTGAACTCGTCAACTTCGTCGCGGCTCAGTGCGGCGGCAAGGGCGGCGGCAAGCCCGACATGGCCATGGCCGGTGCTTCCGACGTCAAGGCGTTGCCGGCGGCGCTTGAAAGCGCACGCGCCTGGATTGCCGAAAAGCTCGCCTGATTATCATGACTGCAACGCTGGACTGCTGCGGGATGAAGTGCCCGCAGCCGGTGCTCAAAGCCAAAAAGGCTCTCAAGGATGTGGAGGTCGGTGAGGCGCTTGAAGTGCTCACCGACGATCCGCACGCGATCGAGGACTTGAAAGTCTTCTGTACGCAGGGCGGGCACACCGTGGTGAGTCAGGAAACGGACGAGCAAGGTAAGACGCGTCACGTGATTCGCAAGGAACACTGAGACGCCTGAAATTTCGGCACATTCTTCGGCCTTTGTCGGGACGACCGGCGAAGGCCGAAGTTCTTTTTGTGGCGTCTAAAACTCGAACGTATAGAGTACGTCGAGGCTTTGCGCGGCGCCGGAACTGGCTTCCACAAAGAGTCGGGCCAGAAGTCGGTAGCGCAGTGTCAGCGTGGCGATGGAGTCAAAAATGCCCATCGCGTACTTTACTTGCAGTCCGGGCAGAACGTAGCCGCTGACGACCACCTGAGAGTCGTTGCCCGTACCCGAAGTTGATACGTTCAGGTCGCTGATGCGAAGCATTTCTCCGATGCCCGAAACGAGCTGACCGGTCTGGGATAGACCCATGCCCAGAAGCGCCGAGGTGAGCATGGAGTTGTCACCGTCGTTGGATGTCTTCAGACCTTGGCCGCGCATGATGTAGGAGATGGCGTCGGCCTGCGACATGGCGGGATCCGTGAAGAGTTCCGTTTGAGGTGCGTCGCTCGGCCCCTTGATGCGGATGCCCGCCGTGACGTCGTCTTCGATGGCGTCCGGATTGCGGATGGCCTCAAAGTCAAGGATCGGCTTGTTGACGGGGCCGGCAAAGGTCAGGTTGCCTTTGTTGATTACGAGGTCCTGACCGTAGGCTTTGAAGGTGCCGTTTACCAGTTTGATGGTGCCGCTCAAGCCCAGATTCTGATCGTTCTGCGCAACGGTCACATCGCCTTGCAGTTCGCTTTTTAAGCCGAAGGCACTTAGGTTGACCTCATCGCCCAAATGGATCACAAGAGAGCTTTCGATCTGAAGCGGGGTGCGGACGCGAACAGCTACCTGATTGGCTTCGACGATTTCTTCATCGGCCGAAGCGGAAATGGCGCCGGTTGGCAGGTCGTTGACGGTGATGCGCGCCTGGTTGATCTGAATGCTTCCCGAAAGGTTGAGGTTTTGCAGCGAGATGCTCGCCTGCACGTCGGGCGTGACATGCGCTGTGACGTAAGGCGGCAGGCTCACGCGCACTTTGTCGCCCTTGACGGCAACGCGAGCCGTCGGGTTTTCCGGGTCACTCCATTTTGCGTTGCCGGTGACGTTGATCTTGCCCTGGGCGGTCTGAAGATCGGCGATGAGTTCCGACTGATCGCCTTCGAAATGCAGCGTGACGTTGGACGGCTTCATGTCAAGCGGCACGGCCTGACCTTGTGCGGCAAAAGCGTCAAGCTTGATATCGCCGTAAAGCGCGGGCTTTTGCAATGTGCCTCGGGGCTGCAGTTCGGCCGAAAGGGTTCCGCTTGCCGAGAGTTGAGGCGAAAGCGAGGCAAGCACGGGATTGAACTGAGCGAGTTGCACATCGTCGACCGTCACGGAGCCTGAGAGCTGACGCTTTGTGAGCGGATCGGCTACGGCGATGTCGGCTTTCAATTCGCCTCCGTCTTTAAGTGACACCGTGCTTTGGATCTGCGCGGATTGAGGTTTGAAGTCGGCGGACAATTTCGTTTCTTTGAAGTGCAGCGTTTGACGCGAACCGTTCGTTTCGGCCGTCACCGAAATGCCGCGCCCGGCCACTTCTACATGCGCGACGGCGTGTTCGGGCGAGGGTTCGGTCCAGCTCACGGTTGCCGTTGCATCCGTGCGACCCTTGACATCAAGATCCGGCGGCAGGAGGTCTTTGATGAGAGAAAAGTCTGCGTTTTTGACGTCAAGCGCGAGACTGCCTTGTTTGCCGGCGTGAAGTTCTTCCCTGAGACAGACTTCAAGACTTTGCGAATTGCTTGTCCAGCAGTGCGGCGAGAGCGAGGCCTGCGAGGCGTTTATGTTGAAGGCAAGCTTCGGTTTGTCGGCAGTCGTCCAAGTGCCGCGATCGGTTTTGAGTGCTGCCGAGACGAGTTCTGCGTTCCAATGTGTTCCTGATTTGTCGAGGTGGCCGTCGAGGCGCGCATCAATGGCAACGGGAGAACCCTTGCTTGTCACCTGTAGCGTGTGCACGGACTGCGTGCCGGAGAAGGATGCGGAAATCGTTTTGAACGAAACCGAAGAGGCGGACAGATTGGCAGCACTGAGTTTTACGTCGGCCTTGGGAAGGCGCTCGCCTTTACTCTGTGTTGTCGTGACTTGAGCGGAAACATCGGCGCGCGCAAGCGACATGTCTCCGAACTGCAGCGAAGAGGCATGCATTTGGGCCGACAATTGAGGAATGGAAAGCGTACCGGTGAGTTTTCCTGAACCGGTGACACTGCCGCGCAGCGTTTTGTCGATGCGCGAGAGGTCGGGTGCGCTGACGCGGAATGCCCCGGAGAGTGTTTCCTTTTTCAATGCGGCATCGAGCTCAAGAGAGGCGTTGTCGGCTTTCAGAAGCAAGTTTTTGACAGCAAACGAGTCCGTGCCCTGAATGTGACCTGTGGTTTGTGCCGTGAAGGGCACATCGTTTAGCGAGGCTTTGACCGTAAGTGACGTGATGTCAACGGCCAAAGACCGGGGATCAAAGTCTGCTGCCGTTGAGGCCGTCAAGGCAAGTTCTGCCGATCCGTTTGTCTTGGGAGAATCTGCCGGGAGCAGTTTGCCCAGATCCTTGAGGTCGGACCAGGAGAGCGTGGCCGAGCCCGAAGCCGATGCCTTCTTGTCGGTCAAGGCGGCATGAAATGCGGAACGCAGCATGTTTTTGCCGATGCTTGCATTCAGCCGAAGGTCGGACAAGGTGGTTTTCTTTCCTTGACCGGTGACGGAAAGATCGGCAGGTCGGGCAAGAAGGGCAGAGGCGGCGCGAGTTGAAATCGAAAGATCGTAGGCGTCGTACGTACCCGCCAGTTTGACGTCGACGTTCTGAAGTTCTCCTTCGGTACCGATCAAGTCTTTGAGAGCAGTCAGATCCAAATCACCCGTTACAGCCAGTCGGAAAGCAGGATTGGCTTTGGCGGTTTCGATGTTGGCCTGAACGTTCAGGATCTTTTGAGCCGACGTTGTCTGAAGCCTCAGATTGGTTTCGGAGGTGAGATCAAAAGTGGCGGCGGCCGTGATCGGATAGGCGGACAAAGGAGCCTGACGCGCCGTCACGGCAGCGTCGATTTTGCCTTTGGGGATGCCGCCGAGCGTCATTTCTCCCTTAACGGAGGCGTCAATTGCCGGATGCGCAGCGACGAGTTTGGCGATGTGAACGCTTTGAGGGGCGGCGGTAAAAGTTGCCGAAAGCGTTTCGAGCACGGTTTCGTCGTTGAGTTTGACATCGGAAACCGAAAGCGCCTTTACGTCCACGGTAAGCGGCAGTTCGGGCACCGCAAAGGGCTCAAGCAACGGTTTGGCAAAAAGCGCGTTTAACGTTTCGACCAGCGGCTCAGGTTTTTCATCGGTAGCCTTCGGTGTTTCGGGCAGATGAACGGAGATGCCCGCCATATTCAGGCTCTCTGTTGTGACCGTGCCGCCGGCGGCAGAGGCGGCTAGAGACAGGTCACGAACCGCAACATCAAACGCATCGGACTGAACGTGCGTGTCGGTGAAACGCACATCCGTGAGCGCGACGGAAAACGGCAGAAAGATCGGTGCGTTGTCTGAGGCGGCGGTTTCGGCGGCGGATTCCTGATTTTCAGCGAGAGCGACCCGGAGCCCATCAACGTGGAGTTTCCTGATGTCGGCATGACGCTCGAGCGGGCGCAGATTGGCGATCGAGAACTGCACTCGCTTAAGTTCAAGAGTTACAGGCGTCGTCTGATAGCGAATTTCTGATATGTCCGCATCAAAGAGTGTGCCGCTGACGTTGCCGACACTAAGCTCAGGCAGGAACTTTTGCGCGAGCGAAACGCCTGTTTGCAGCCCCCAGGGGGTGAGCGCAAAGACAACGAGACCGACACAAAGCACCAGCGGGACGGCCAGCGCGAAGCCGATGCATTTCAAAAGACGAGAAACTCTCATCACAACGCGCCTCCCAAACCGAAGTAGATCTTCCAGCTGTCCTCCGTGGGGTCGCCCACGGCCTTGGCCAGGTCGAGCTTGACGAGTCCGATGGGAGAAAGCCAGCGAATGCCGAAGCCCGCACCCTTCTTGATGTCTCCGAAATCGAATTCGTGACTCGATTGACCGGCGTCGAAAAAGACTGCACCCCACCAGTTGCCGGTAACGTTGTATTGGTATTCGACGGAAACGGTGTACATCTTTGAGCCGCCTTCGAGTTCGCCCTTGTCGTTTTTCGGGGAAATGGATTCGTAGTCGTAGCCGCGGATGCTCAAGTCGCCGCCCACGAAGAAACGCAGATCGGGCGGCACCTGATCAAAGCTTCCCGACTCGATCCAACCCGCGGACCATCGGCCGATGAAGATGTGCGAGGGCCCGAGCGAGCGAACCCAGCTTTGTTGCGCGGTGAGCAGTACGAAGTCGATGTCGGAGCCCCAGGCGGTGTTGGAAACCGAAATCGCATAGCGCTGCGTGTCGCCCCAGGTCGGCAGAACGCCCCCTTTTTGCCGCGTGCGCGAAAACGAAAGGGTGGGATAAATGATTTGCGTATTTGACGAATCACTGCCCTGCGTGAAGTTGTCGTAGAGCCAGTCGACGGAAATCTTGCGCGTCCAGCCTGAGTCAAGCAGCTGAAAACGGGCGGCGGACACGGCCGTCGACGACGAAGTCGTGTCGTTTAGGGTCGAATACTTGTAGCCGCTTTGCAGGGCCCAGTAGTCCGAGAGAGGATTGGACTGACTCGGAATCTTGTAATTGAACTCGAATTCCTGCTCTTTGGGTGAAAGATCAGTGGCGGCCGTCAAACTGTGGCCTTTGCTGTTGAGCCATGGGCGAGTCCAGGACAGTTTTCCGTGAGGGCCGATGTCGGTGGCGTAGCCGATGCCGGTTTCCACCAGGTTTTCACTGCGGGGCGTGAGTGCGACATCAACGTCGAGCACGCGTTCGGGATCTTGCCTGGCTTTGTCAAACTGCATGGACATGACCACTGATCCGAACCAGTTGGTTTCAGTGAGCTTGCGGGAAAGATCGCCGTAGGTGTTGTAGTCGTAGGGTTGCCCCTCTTCAAACGGGACGAGCGAACGAAGATAGGCTTCGTCAATCTGCGAATTTTGAAAGTTCACCTTCCCGAATTTGTAACGTTTGCCGCTGTCGTAAGCGAGGTCCCAGTAGGCAGTGCCTTCGCGGGGCGAAACCTTGAGGCTGTGTCTGGAAAACTTGCCGTCGAAATAGCCGAGTTCCAACGCCAGGGCCTGCACGGATCCTTTGAATTGCTCGTAGTCGCTGTGTAATAGAGGACTTCCGGCTTTCGGAATCTGTTGCACGGCGAGATCAAATTCGGTTTCCTTGGTTAGAGGTCCCTGCAGATTGAGGTGAGGCTCGGTGAGGTGAATGCGCTCGCCCGGATCCACAATGACATTGACGGACGTGACGTCGCCCGAGTCGGCGCGAACCAGATCAATCTTGACGCGGGGACGGTAGTATCCAAACGGTTTGATGCCGTCTTTGACGGCCGAAACCAGACGGCGCCTCACGGAGTAGGCGTCGTCATCTTTGCGCTGCATCAGGTGTGCGCGGACATTCTCGGCGAGTTCATCATTGAGCCCGATGAAATGGATGGAAATGTCGGCGGCGTAGAGCGCAAGGGGGCAAAGCGTCAGACAAAGGACGAGGTGTTTCTTCAAATGCGTACCGAAAGTAAAGGAAACGGTTGTCAAGCGCTCCAAGTCTAGCTTGGATTTGCGGGTTTTCCAGCAACAACTGTTAGCTAAAGCGCCCAGACCGGCAGGGCGACGACGTCGCTTGTGAGGTAGCGAGGCTCATCGCAAGTGCAGATCAGAGCGCCGGGACCTCGCTTAATGGTGTCGCCTTTGAGTACGCCGAAATTGTCGAGCATCTTGCGCTGAGGCGAAGCCGTCGATTTGATTTCGATCGGATAGTAAATGTTGCCTTCGCGAATCAGAAGATCAATCTCATTTTGCCGAGTATCGCGGTAGAAGTAGAAAAGAGGCTTTTTGCCGTTGTGCTTCCAGCTTTTGACAATTTCCATGACGACGAAATTCTCGAAAAACGCTCCGGCGTTGTAGGCGTTTTTCAGAGCCGATGGACTTGGAGACTGGCACAGCCAGGCAGCCAAGCCGGTGTCGGTGAAGTAAAGCTTGCTTTTCTTGATGAGTGTTTTGCCGACGTTTTCGTAGAAAGGAGGCAAGAGATAGACAACGCCTGTAGCGACGGCAACGTTAAGCCAATCGCGGGCAGTTTCCGCCGCAACGCCGACGGCTTTTTGGATTTCGCCGATGGCAAATTCCTGACCAATGCGGCTTGCCAGTACGCTTAAGAAGCGCTCGAAATCCTCCACCCGGCGTACTCCTGTCGCAAGGATGTCTTTTTCGATGTAAGTTCTCAAAAGACTGTCGAAAAAGGCATCTCGTTGATCCGGCTCGTCGTGAACCACTTCCGGCCAGGAGCCTTGCCAGATGATTTTCCAGAGTTCGTCCGCCGTGAGCGGATCAAGCGAGCCGCGCGTAAGCTCACCGGTCGGCATAAAAGGTTTTTGCTCCGGGCCTTTGCCTTGCAGCTCGTAGAGACTGAACGGAAAAAGCTCGAAGGATGCAACGCGGCCGGAAAGTGCTTCGGCGACCGCTTTTCTGAGACCGAGTTTTTGAGATCCGGTCAACCACACCAGGCCTCTTTCGTCCGTTTCATCGAGAATGGCTTTGATTTCCAAACCGAGGTCGGGAGCTCTCTGAAATTCGTCAATCAGCAAAGGCATCGGATATTGCTTGAAAAAGGCATCCGGAGCTTGTCGAGCCAGATCCAAAGCCTGATAGCGGTCGAGATTGACGTAGCGGCGATCTCCCAGCATGCGGCGCAGCATGGTGCTTTTGCCGACCTGTCGCATCCCGGTCACCATGACACCTTTGTAGCGCTGACTGGCCCGATTGATAACGGTTTCAAGCGTTCGAGGCAAGTACGTAAAGTTGAGAGACATAGGCGTGGATGTTTGTGGAATTGAATGAAATAAAGAGTATGGTCTTGATTTTATCAAGAGTACGTTCTTGATTTCGTTCGAAAATTGCAGAAGCCTTGAAAATAAACGAAAAAAGGCGGTGACAGGAGCCTGAAACCTGTCACCGCACAAGGAAGATAACCCTAAGAAACCATCACGAACGCCAGGAGAACAACGTTGGTGAGAGGCTTGCAGCAGGTTCGACCCCAACGAACCCTTGTCTCTTCGGCTTTAAGCCTCTAGGTGTTTCTCAGTTGGTGGAACTATATCGCAAATAAGAATCATTCTCAACAAGTCAGATAGGGAAAGATGTTTCTATTTGCAACAAGTACGGTTGGCGAGAAAGAAGCGGCACTAGTCGCGGAGGAAATTCTTATAAGGATTGATGCCGTTATTAACGTGAGGCTATGGATTGGATCTTTGTCGTTTTATTTAAAAATTTCCCAAGTATGGTTATCCAACTTAAGAAAAAAATGATCCCGCGTGACCTTGCCAATTTAATCCTGCCGGCGATGCCGCCCAAAGCTGTTGTGATTTACGGACCTCGTCGTGCCGGAAAAACAACGCTGGTGAAATCCTTACTCGGGCCGGAAGCAGGAAAGCTTCGACTGCTCAATGCAGATCGAGCTGCCGATGTTCGTATTCTTCAGGGACTGGAGTCAGGTGGGGACATTGATGTTTTTCTGAACAGTGCAGATACCATCGTCATTGATGAAGCTCAGCGCGTACCGAACATTGGGCTGATTACCAAAATACTGGTTGATGCCAACCAGCGCACAAAACTCTTTTTGACAGGTTCGTCTTCATTCGACCTTGCGAGAGGCGTTCGAGAATCGGCTGTTGGTCGCCTTGTAAATCGACAGCTTTGGCCTTTTTCAGCGAGTGAACTTGCTCGGGAGTTTGGCTGGGGTTATGTTCAGGATCATTTGGAACAATTCCTTGTTTACGGAATGTTTCCTGATAATGTGCTGAACCCGGACGACGCTGTCGAAATGTTGATGGATTTTGTCGGAGATCTGATGTACAAGGATGCTTTTGCGCTTACCCAGATCAGAAGCCCGATGAATCTCCACAATCTCGTCTATTGGTTAGCTCAGAACGTAGGTCAGGAGGTTTCGTATGACAATCTGGCGCGCGAAACAAAATTGAGCAGTCCGACGATTGAACGGTACTTGGATATTCTTGAAAAGTGCTTCATCATCCGGCGCGTACCTTCGTTTGCTCGTAATTTGGGTAATGAACTGAAAAAAGGCAAGAAAATCTACTTTTGTGACGTTGGCATCCGCAATGCCATCTTGAACGACTTCACGCCTTTTTCGGCCCGTGAGGACGCCGGTGCGCTTTGGGAGAACTTCTTCTTCATGGAGCGGCTCAAGAAGCATGATCTCGAAAGAACTTTCACTCGTCAGTTCTTCTGGCGAATCCGTGGAACGCGCCAGGTAGCCGGCAAAGAAAAGGCTGTTGAATACAGTCGAGAAATTGATTTTATTGAAGCAAAAGATAACAAGCTCGAAGCTTTCGAGTGCAAACTAAATCCTCACAAGAAAGACAGTGGCGGCAAGGACTTTCGAGAAGCGTATCCGAATTGCCCGATTCACGTCGTGTCGCCGTCGAATTGTCTGCCGTTCTTTGAGACAATCAGTCCGTAACGCTTTCTCAGCAGGTTTGGGGGCGGGCAAAAGGCGGATGTGCTAAAAAATCAAGGAAAAACAAGCACAAAGTCAAACGTCTCTGTACAATGCGGGCTCCTTATCAATTTCTAATTTCTGGCCGGTAAAGCCAAAATGACAGTCGATTTACATCCTTCCTATCTCAACGGACAACATCTGTCCGACTACGACTTCGATCTCCCGCTTGAACTGATCGCTCAGTTTCCGCTTGCCGAACGCACGGCTTCCCGCTTGCTGCATGTGAGCGACGACGTGATCGAAGACCTTGTTTTTACGGATCTCAAGCATTTGCTTCGCCCCGGTGATTTGCTCGTGATGAACAACACGCGCGTAATCAAGGCTCGTCTGCGCGGCGTCAAGGAAACTGGCGGCGCCATTGAAGCCATGATCGAACGAGTGACCGGCGAAAACACCGTCATCAGCATGCTGCGCGCAAGCAAAAAGCCCAAGCCCGGTTCCCGCCTGATCTTCACGGGTGAAAACGCAGTTTCCTATGAAGCCGTTGTGGGCGGACGTCAAGGCGAATTTTTTGAGCTCACATTCAATGCGCCGGCGCTGACCGTTCTCGATGCCGTGGGCAAGGTTCCGTTGCCTCCTTATATTGAGCGCGACGCACAGGCTGCTGACGAAGGCCGCTATCAGACGGTGTACGCCAAGTATCCGGGGGCCGTTGCGGCGCCGACCGCGGGCCTGCATTTTTCCGAGGAGCTTCTCAAAGATCTGCGCGACCTGGGCGTGCAGGAAACTTTCGTGACGCTGCACGTGGGCGCGGGCACATTCCAGCCGGTGCGTGAGGAGGATCTCTCCAAGCATCAGATGCACGCCGAGTGGTTTGAAATGAGCCAAGAGTGTGCAGATGCGATCAATCAGGCCAAGCGCGAAGGTCGCCGTGTGGTGGCCGTGGGCACCACCAGTCTGCGAGCGATCGAATCGGCGGCGCGAGACGACGGAACGGTTGAAGCCGGTACGATGGATACGCGACTTTTTATTGCGCCGGGCTATCGCTTCAAGGTCATCGACGCCATGGTGACGAACTTTCACCTGCCCAAGTCGACGCTGGTGATGCTTGTGTCGGCATTGGTCGGCAAGGAGCGCATCATGCAGGCTTATCGACACGCCATCGACGAAAAATATCGGTTCTTCAGTTACGGCGACGCCTGTTTCCTGGAAAGAACCCGCCACCACAACGAAACGGAGAACAACAATGGCGCTGCAGTTTGAAGTCTTGAAAACGGAAGGGGCGGCGCGCCGCGGCGTGATGACGCTCAATCACGGTGTGGTGCAAACACCGGTGTTCATGCCCGTGGGTACCTACGGTACCGTCAAGGCGATGACGCCTGACGAGCTCGAAGGCATGGGCAGTCAGATCATCCTCGGCAATACGTTCCATCTTTGGCTTCGCCCGGGGCTTGATGTCATTGCCACGCACGGCGGGCTGCATCGCTTCATGAACTGGAATCGCCCGATTCTCACCGACTCGGGCGGTTTTCAGGTGTTTAGCCTTGGTCAATTGCGCAAGATTTCTGAGGAAGGCGTGCGCTTTGCTTCGCCCATCAACGGCGACAAGCTCTTTTTGACGCCTGAAGTCTCGATGCAGATTCAGAAGGTTCTGAATTCCGACATCGTGATGCAGTTTGACGAATGCACGCCCTACATGATCGGCGACCGTCCCGCGACCGAAAAGGAAGCGGCCGATTCGATGCGTCTGTCTCTTCGTTGGGCCAAGCGCAGCCGTGAGGAATTCGATCGCCTCGAAAATCCCAACGCGCTTTTCGGCATTGTGCAGGGCGGCATGTTCCCGAAACTGCGCGAAGAGTCGCTTGCGGGCCTGAAGGAAATCGGTTTCCACGGTTACGCCTTGGGCGGCTTGTCTGTTGGTGAACCGAAAGAAAAGATGCTTGCCATCATGGATGCCATCGTGCACCAGATGCCCGAAGACAAGCCTCGTTATTTGATGGGGGTGGGAACGCCCGAAGATTTGGTTGAAGGCGTTTCGCGCGGCATCGACATGTTTGACTGCGTGATGCCCACGCGTAATGCCCGCAACGGTTGGCTCTTTACCCGCTACGGCGACATCAAGATCCGCAACGCCAAGCACAAGAACGACACCCGTCCGCTCGATCCCTCCTGCACTTGCGCAACGTGCCGCGGCTACACCCGCGCTTACCTGCACCATCTGCAGAAGGTGAACGAAATTCTTGGCGCACGCCTCAATTCCATCCACAATCTGCATTTCTACGCCACGATCATGGCGGAAATGCGAAAGGCTCTGGAAGAAGGCACGTTTGCCGCCTGGAAGAAGAAGTTCTACGAAGACCGCGCCAGAGGAACCGACTGACGAAAGAAAAAAATCCCCCGATCAGAATCGAAAGCTGGCCGGGGGAATTTTTTTTCGAACGTTCCGATTACTGGAGACGGCTGCGGCGATCGCGGACGGCGTGAGCCAGGTTATTGAGCAAAACGACCGTGTCGTCCCAGCCGAGACAGGCGTCCGTGACGCTCTGGCCGTAGACGAGGGGCTTGTCGGGTTCGATCTTCTGGTTGCCTTCGACGAGGTTCGACTCGATCATGACGCCGATGATCGAACTGTTGCCGCCGGAAACTTGCTCGCAGATGTTGTTGACCACATTGATCTGTTCGCGGCAGATTTTGTGGGAATTGCTGTGGGAAGCGTCAATCATTACGATTTCGCGGTGGCCGTTGGCTTTGAGCATCTCACAGGCTTTGGCAACGCTTTGGGCGTCGTAATTGGGCTCTTTTCCGCCTCTGAGAATGATGTGACAGTCTTCGTTTCCGGTTGTGGTGACAATGGCCGAGATGCCGCCCTTGGTAACCGACAGGAATGAGTGGGAGTGTTCGGCGGCGCCGATGGCGTCGACGGCGACCTTGATGTTGCCGTCGGTGCCGTTTTTGAAACCGACAGGGCAGGACAGACCGCTGGCAAGCTGGCGATGCGACTGAGATTCGGTTGTGCGTGCGCCGATGGCTCCCCAACTCACCAGATCGGCAATGTACTGCGGCGTGATCATATCCAGGTATTCGACGCCGGTGGGAAGGCCGAGAGCCACAATGTCGCACAGCAGTTCACGGGCGATGCGCAATCCATGATTGATGCGGCAGCTGCCGTCCATATCCGGGTCGTTCATCAGACCTTTCCAACCGACGGTTGTACGGGGCTTCTCGAAATAAACGCGCATGATGATTTCAAGGTCGCCTGCCAAGCGTCGACGCTCTTCGTTGAGCTTTTGCGCATATTCCATTGCAGCCTTGGGATCATGAATCGAGCAGGGGCCGACGATGACAAGAAGTCGATCGTCGTGTCCGTGCAGAATTTCGTGAGCGGCCATTCGGGCGCCGTGAACGGTTCTTGCGAACGGCTCTTCGCAGGGGAATTCACGAATGAGATGAGCCGGAGGCGTCAGTTCGCGAATCTCTTTGATGCGAAGGTCGTCGGTTGTGTAGCGCATGATGTCTATCTCCCTTGGTATCGGATTTTGTCGTTCGGTCTGTGCCGGCGAGCCTGAGGCTTGATTACGCAGAACCCGGTACGAAAAAGCCGCCGGATTTTGCGTTCCCGGCGGCTGGCAGTACCTTTCAAATGCTTGCGTTACGCGTGCGCACGTACTCCTTCCGCCGAGGGGGCGAAATAAAAGGAGAAGAAATAAAATCGTGCCGTGTAAAGCATTTGAAAAAGGCAGTTCTAGATTTTCTAAGCAGAGCCTGATTCGTATTTCAGGCCGACTCAGGGACTTACTCTACTCGATCTTGTGACGAAGTGCAAACGCAAAAACACCAATAAGATCAGGTGTTTTGCTTAGATTGTCACATTTTTTCTCTGAGTCGAAACGAAAATTCAAAATGCTGGATTCAACCTTTGTGTCAGCGCGTGTTAAGTTTTCTCCTCGGTGCGACTGACGACGAAAAACAATTTCGCCAGTCGCGTTGTTGAGTCCATTTTTTTGCGTTTGTTTGCGCGATGCCGCTGCTTCAATCCGACTACAAGGCTCCCCGCTGGTTGCCCGGAGCGCATCTTCAGACCATCGTTCCCGCCCGTTTTTTCCCGCGACCCTACGTGCAGTATCGAAGAGAAATTGTGGATATGCCCGACGGAGACTTCATCGTGTTGGATTGGTCGGAACCGGAGCCGATGGAGCTCAACGCGCCGGTGTTGGTGCATTTCCATGGATTGGAGGGTGATTCTCACAGCCATTACGCAGAAGCGCTGATGCACGAGTGTGTCAAATGCGGTTGGCGAGGCGTCGTTGCGCATTTCAGAGGATGCGGCGGTCTGCCCAATCGTTTGCCGCGGGCGTACTTTGCCGGCGACAGCGACGATTGCGACTGGATACTGAGGACGGTTCACGAACGTTTCATTACGGCGCCGATTTATGCGGTCGGCGTGAGCCTCGGCGGTAACTACATTGCCAAATACATGGGCGAACGCCCGCAGGACGCATCTTTCCTGACGGCGGCCGTCTCGATCGGTGCGCCGGTGGATTTGGTGGCCGGAAGCGAAATCATGAGCCGCGGCGCCAACAAGCTCTACGAAGAAATGTTTTTGTCGACGCTCAAGGAAAAGCTCATTGACAAGGCCAAGCGTTTCCCGGATCTCATTGACATCAACAAGGTAAAGAGCTGTAAAACGCTCTACGACTTTGACAGTGTCTACACGGCGCCGATCCATCACTTCAAGAGCGCGATGGAGTATTGGACCTTGTGCTCGGCCAAGCGCTATCTCAAAAACGTCACTAGACCGCTGTTGCTTTTAAACGCCAAAAACGATCCCTTCCTGCCGCGCTGGGCGCTGCCGACGGAAAAGGACGTGAGCGACTGTGTCTATCTTGAGCAACCGGAAGAGGGTGGTCACATCGGCTTTCCCCGCGGCAATCCGCCCGGAGACCTGGGTTACCTGCCCGAGCGCGTCATGCGGTTTTTCTCGGTGTTTGAACCCAAAATTGAAAGCGTCTGAGCGGGCAAAAACGCCGCGATGCAATTTTTTGTCAACTGAATCTGCGAATTCTTGCGCTTTTTCGTAGGTGTAATTTACGAATTCTTGCAAGCAGGGCCGGGCATGTTGTTCTTGCGACGAGATCCGTTGCCACTGCTGAAGCAAGACGATTTGCCGATAGCCGAAAAGACCACACTGGTTTGAGAGCTGGCCGAACAAGAACATGTGAACGCATTGTTAGACGCATCTAGCAAAATCCGGAAGCATGAATTCTGATACGGATAAAAAATGCTCACTCGACAAGAATATGATGTTTTACGCAGAAGGTTGGATGAACCGAGAAAGTTCATCCAAGTAGTACTTGGCCCTCGTCAGATTGGCAAAACCACAGTGGTTCGACAGGTGCTTTGTGACATCAATAAACCGCATTTATATTTCTCGTCGGATGACACAGCGGTAGCAGGTTCTGCTTGGCTTGCAAGCTGTTGGACGGCTGCTCGGCTGGAAGCCCAAACACATCCCGATGCCGGATGTGTATTGGTGATCGATGAAATTCAGAAAGTGCCAAATTGGTCGGAAACCGTCAAACGGCAATGGGATGATGACACTTGGAATGAAAGAAACATCAAGGTCGTTTTATTGGGATCGTCCCGAGCTTTGATTCTTCAGGGGTTAAGCGAATCCTTGATGGGGCGTTTTGAAGAAATCCGCATGACGCATTGGACGTATGCTGAAATGCGGGATTGCTTTGGGTTGACGGTCGATGAATTCATCTACTTCGGCGGCTATCCGGGAGCCGTGGAGATGATGCAGGACGAGGCTCGGTGGAAGGTATATGTCAGAAATAGCATGATTGATGCAACCGTTAACCGAGACATTTTCGAAGACGTCCGAATCGGAAAAGCTGCGTTGCTGCGTAAGACACTGGAGCTCGGTGCGGCATATTCGGGCAGGATTCTGTCGTTGACAAAGCTGTTGGGACAGATTCAGGACGCGGGTAACGTCATGACAATTGCTGGATACCTGGAGCGGCTCAACCAATGCGGTTTACTGGGGACGCTGCAGAAGTTTTCGGTGGACGATGCCAGACGTCGCGCGAGCATTCCGAAGTTTCAGGTGCACAACAATGCGCTTTTGACGGCACTGTCTGTCGGCACGTTTGAGCAGGTGCGAAACGATCCGGAGAAGTGGGATCATTATGTGGAATCGGCTGTCGGAGCGTATTTGATTTCTCAGGCCTATCGCCTGCAATTTGAGGTGTTCTATTGGCGGGATGGCAACAACGAAGTCGACTTTGTCTTGCGCAAAGACGGAAAAGTCGTGGCGTTGGAAGTCAAGAGCGACCACGAGCGACACACCAAAGGACTGGATGTGTTTTGTCAGAAGTTCCGACCGAATGCCGCCTTGATCGTGGGCAGTGGGGGACTGCCGCTCGAAACATTCCTGGAAACACCGATTGCGGATTTGTTCTGAGAAAATTCGTGAAAGACGAGGAAGCCCAATGACCGACAATGCGCAACATGCAGACCTCAAACGTATGTGGAGCGGATGGATGTCGCTCGTGCTGTTTGTGCTGCTGATTCCATTGAGCAATTGGGTGATAGTGAACCTTGGTGTCGTCTGCCCGCCCGGTGAACCTTGTCTTGTGCCGGTGTTGCCGGGGTTGTGGGCGCCGTCGACCGTGTTGTTGGCTGGTTTCAGTCTGGTGCTTCGCGACGTTGTGCATCATTGCCTGGGTTGGCGCTGGGCGTTGGCTTCCATCTTTTTCGGGGCGGTGCTCTCGGGTTTTATTTCCGAGCCTTCGCTCGTGGTTGCATCGGTGAGCGCTTTCCTTTTTGCGGAATTGGCTGACTTTGCGGTGTACGCACCGATGAAAAAGCGTTATCCGGCCATGGCAGTCATCGTTTCCGGTCTGGTCGGTTCCGCCGTGGACTCTGCTATTTTCCTGTCGCTTGCCTTTGGTTCAGTCCAATATTTGTCTGGGCAGGTGCTCGGCAAGTTTTGGGTCAATCTGCTGGCCGGTATCGCCATTGCTTGGTGGCGGCGCCGCAAACAGGCTGAGATGGCGATTTGCGCCTGATCTGTTTGATTTGGAAGGAAAAATTGACGTTTTCCTAAGCGGTCGTCTTTGCTACAATCTCGCACCACTTTCAAAAACATCTGCGCCGGATTGTTCTGCCGGTGGCGGTCACAAGGAAACCATATGTCCCATATCGGTGAGCTGGGCGACATGAAGCGCCCGTTGAGCGGTTGGCTCTCGCTCGTTTTGTTTGTTCTGATGATCCCCTTGACGAACTGGGTGATCATGAACGTCGGCCTCGTTTGCCCGGCTGACGGTCCTTGTTTGATTCCCGTTTGGCCCGGTTTATGGGCGCCTTCCGGCGTGCTGCTGGCCGGGTTCAGTCTGGTGCTGCGTGACGTTGTGCATCATTGCCTGGGCTGGCGCTGGGCGCTGATTTCGATTTTTGCCGGCGCCGCGCTCTCGGGCTTGATTTCGGAACCCGCTCTGGTCATTGCTTCGGTCTGTGCCTTCTTGTTTGCGGAGCTCGCTGACTTTGCCGTTTATGCTCCCATGAAGAAGCGCTATCCGGCCATGGCTGTGATTGCGTCGGGGCTGGCCGGTTCCGTGGTCGACTCCGCGATTTTCCTGTCTCTGGCTTTCGGCTCCATTGAGTTTTTGGCCGGACAGGTGCTCGGGAAGTTCTGGATGAGTCTGATTGCAGGCGCCTTGATCGTAGCTTGGAGACGACTCAAGATGCATACGGTCCACGAACACCTGCAGATGCAGTGATTCGGACGCATTCTCAAGAAAAGCGGCGGTTAAGACAGTTCGTGCACAATTGCTCGAACTTGATCTATCCGCCTTTTTTGTATCCGATGATCGCGCAAAACAACACACCCAAGACCGCCGTTCTCATCTGCAATACCGGTTCGCCTGCTGCTCCGACCAAAGAAGCAGTGGCGAAGTATCTTGCGGAATTTCTCGGTGATCGGCGTGTGGTGGAAATGAATCCGCTCATTTGGCAGCCGATTCTGCGCGGCATCATTATTCCCCGTCGCGCGCAGGCTTCTGCCGATCGCTACAAGACGGTGTGGACGCAAAAAGGGTCTCCTTTGGTGGCGGTGACCTCCGACACGGCGCAAGGTCTGCAGAAGGAGCTGGGCGACGAATTCATCGTGTCCTGGGCGATGTGTTACGGCGTACAGCGAATCGATGAAGAACTCCGTCGGATTGCTGAACAAAAACCCGAGCGCATCGTTGTTCTGCCGCTATATGCGCAGTACGCCACACAGACGACGGAGGCAGTGTTCGATGCGGTGCGCCGCGTGCAAAAGAAGGTTCGCGATTTGCCTTGCATTGTTACGATTTCTCATTACTTCGAAGAAGACGCCTACATTGAGGCGCTTGCCGCTCGCGTGCGCGCGCATTGGGAAAAAGTGGGTGATCTCGGAGACGAGGGCAAGCTCATGATGAGCTTTCACAGTATTCCGGCGGTTTCGAGCGAACGCGGCGATCCGTACGAAGCACAGTGCAAGCAGACGGCGGAAAAGCTGCGCCTTGCGTTGGGTTTGAAAAAAGATCAGGTTGTCCAGGTATTCCAGAGCAAATTTGGGAAAGCGAAGTGGTTGGAGCCTTTTGCCGTTGATACGGCCCCCGAACTAGGCCGACAGGGCTTGAAGCGCCTTGATGTGATTTGCCCGGGATTTGCCGCGGATTGTCTGGAGACGCTTGAAGAAATCGCCACGGAACTGCGCTCTTTTTATGAGCGGGCGGGCGGCAGCGGGTTTCACTATATCCCTTGCCTGAACGCGCAGGACGATGCGGTGGCTCTTTACGCCGAGATTGTTCGCAAGGCTCTGTCGAAGGCCTGAAAATCCGCTTCAGCTGAACTTTTTGCCTGCGACGGCTTGAAAAGAGCAAACCCAATCCCCATATAAGAGCCATCTTTCAAGCATCCCTTTTGCAAGAACATCTTTATGGCTCAAGAAGACACCAAGCAGGAACAGGTTAATCCTGCCGACGAATTGAAGAAAGCAGCCGAAGCTGCGGAGCAGGCGCAGGGTTCTGAACTGCCTCCGGAACTCGGCATCGAACCCGAAGGCGCAGAAGCCTCGCTCGAAGACCAGCTTGCCGCGGCGACGGCCAAAGCGGCTGAGAATTTTGATCTTTACGTGCGTGCGGTTGCCGAAATGGAAAACGTGCGTCGCCGTGCCGCCGAAGACGTTTCCAAGGCGCAGAAGTTCAGCATCGAGAAGTTTGCCAAGAACCTGCTTCCGGTGATGGATTCGCTTGAAAAGGCGATCGAAATGACCGCCGAAATCGAAGGTCCGATGCGGGAAGGCATTCTCGCGACGCACCGTCAGCTCGTGCATGCGCTTGAAATGAGCGGCATGACCGTCATCGATCCGAAGGACGCCAAGTTTGATCCCAACACGCAGCAGGCCATTGCCATGGTGCCTGCCGTTGAAGGCAAGAGCGCGGGCGACGTTGCTCAGGTCTTTCAGCATGGCTGGAAGATTTACGAACGCGTGCTCCGTCCGGCTATGGTGAGCGTGGTTCAAGGCTAGAAACTTCATCGACACAAAATTTTTCAGACGCCCCGTTGAATTTTCTCGGGGCGTCCCCATATAGGGGGTATGGCGCGGCAGGCGGCGTTGAAAAAGAGCTTCCTGCGGTACGCGTAAGAGTTTCAGATCACGGTCGAAAACCTTCTCCCGTCGGTGGATGCGGAAAAGGTACGGCCCAACAGAGAATCAAGAGGAAAAAGAACAATGTCTAAGATCATCGGTATTGACCTTGGCACCACCAACTCGGCTGTGGCCATCATGGAAGGCGACAAGGTTCGTGTGATCGAAAATTCCGAAGGCGCTCGTACGACGCCTTCCATCGTTGCCTACATGGAAAACGGCGAGATTCTTGTCGGCGCAACCGCCAAGCGTCAGGCCGTGACCAACCCGAAGAACACGCTGTTTGCCGTCAAGCGCTTGATCGGCCGTCGTTACGAAGACGCCGAAGTGCAGAAGGACGTGCAGCGCGCTCCGTTTAAGATTGTTCGCGCCGACAACGGCGACGCCTGGGTGCAGGTGATGGGCGACAAGAAGCTTGCTCCGCAGCAGGTTTCCGCCGAAGTGCTCCGCAAGATGAAGAAGACCGCCGAAGACTACCTCGGCGAACCCGTGACCGAAGCCGTGATCACGGTTCCGGCTTACTTCAACGACAGCCAGCGTCAGGCCACGAAGGATGCCGGCCGCATCGCCGGTCTCGAAGTCAAGCGCATCATCAACGAACCGACGGCCGCAGCTCTGGCCTTCGGTCTTGACAAGATGGGCAACGAAGACCGCAAGATCTGCGTCTACGACTTGGGCGGCGGCACGTTCGATATCTCCGTGATCGACATCGCCAACATTGACGGCGACAAGCAGTTTGAAGTGCTCTCCACCAACGGCGACACGTTCCTCGGCGGCGAAGACTTCGACCGTCGCTTGGTCGAATACCTGATTGCCGAATTCAAGAAGGACAACGGCATTGACCTCGGCGGCGACGTGCTTGCCCTGCAGCGCCTGAAGGACGCCGCTGAAAAGGCCAAGATTGAGCTGTCGAGCCGTCAGGAAACCGAAGTGAACCTGCCCTACATTTCGGCTGACCAGACCGGTCCGAAGCACATGAACATCACGATCACGCGCGCCAAGTTCGAAAGCATGGTCGAAGACCTCGTGCAGCGCACGATCGAACCCTGCCGCAAGGCTTTGAAGGACGCCGGTCTGTCGACTTCCGAAATCACCGACGTGATCCTGGTGGGCGGCCAGAGCCGTATGCCGCGTGTTCAGGAAGTGGTGCGCGAATTCTTCGGCAAGGAGCCCCGCAAGGACGTCAACCCGGACGAAGCCGTGGCTATCGGTGCCGCTATTCAGGGTCAGGTGCTCTCGGGCGGCCGCAAGGACGTGCTGCTTCTCGACGTCACCCCGCTGACGCTGGGCATTGAAACCCTGGGCGGCGTGATGACTGCGATGATCAAGCGCAACACCACGATTCCGACCAAGCACTCGCAGGTGTTCTCGACGGCTGAAGACAACCAGCCTGCCGTGACCATCAAGGTCTATCAGGGTGAACACGAGATGGCGGCTTCCAACAAGCTGCTCGGCGAGTTCAATCTCGAGGGCATTCCGCCGTCTCCGCGCGGCCTGCCGCAGATTGAAGTGACGTTTGACATCGACGCCAACGGCATTCTGCACGTGACCGCAAAGGACAAGGCCACCGGCAAGGAAAACAAGATCACGATCAAGGCAAGCTCCGGTTTGTCCGAAGAAGAGATCAAGAGCATGGTTGCCGCTGCCGAAGCCAACAAGGAAGAGGATCACCGACGCTTCGAACTGGCTCAGGCCCGCAACATGGCCGACGCTTCGATCGCTCAGGTTCAGAAGACCCTGAAGGATCTCGGCGACAAGGTTGAAAGCGCCGATCGCGCCGCTTGCGAAAACGCCATCAAGGATGTGGAAGAACGCATCAAGGGCGAAGACAAGGCTGCAATAGAAAAGAGCGTCGAAGCGCTGATGGCTGCCGCCCAGAAGATCGGTGAAAAGCTCAACCAGCAGGCTGCTCAGGCTCAGCAGGCTCAGGCAGGCGCCCAGCAGCAGGCGGGCGGTGCCGGTCAGCAGCAGGCCAACAAGGGCAACGACGACGTGGTCGATGCCGACTACACCGAAGTCAAGCACTAATTTGGCTTCAAAGCAAAACCCGAGCCCGGCGCGGCGTCCGAGCGAAAAGGACGCCGAGTCGGCCGTATAAGACACGGGGCCGGGCCGCCGATTTGGCGATTCGGCCCTTGCCATGTTTTTTCGTAACGATTGACACACTATGGCTGACCAGGATTATTACGAGGTACTGGGAGTCTCGCGCGACGCAAGCGACGACGAGATCAAAAAGGCGTATCGACGCCTGGCGATGAAGTACCATCCCGATCGCAACAACGGCGACAAAGCGGCTGAGGAAAAGTTTAAGCAGGTGGGCGAGGCCTACTCGATTCTGAGCGATCCCCAGAAACGCGCGGCCTACGACCGCTACGGCAAGGCCGGCGTCGATCCGAGCGCAGCCGGTGCGGGCGGATTCGGCGGTTTCGGCGGCTTTGGCCAGGGCCAGGGTGGTTTCGGCGACTTCAGTGACATCTTCTCGGAAATCTTCGGGGGCGGTGCCGGTGGCGGTCGTCGCGGCGGACCTAAGGTGTTTCGCGGTGCCGACGTGAGCTATTCGCTCGAAATCACGCTTGAGCAGGCGGTGGCGGGTGCCAAGACCGACATCCGCGTGCCGGTTTGGGAAGAGTGCGAAACCTGTCACGGCTCCGGCTGCAAGTCGGGTACGTCGAAGAAGACCTGTCCGCATTGCGGCGGCAGCGGCATGATCAACATCAACCGCGGATTCCTGCAGGTGCAGCAGACCTGCCCGTACTGCCACGGAACGGGTGAAATCATTTCCGATCCGTGTCCGGACTGCCAGGGACGCGGCCGCAACCGTAAGACCAAGACGCTGGAAATCAATATTCCGGCGGGCATCAACGACGGTCAGCGCATTCGCATCCAGGGTAAGGGCGAGCCCGGCCCCAACGGCGGTCCTTGCGGAGACCTCTTTGTGCAGGTGTTCATCAAGCAGCACGAAATCTTCCAGCGCGACGGCGACGATCTGCACGCCGATTTGCCGCTGAGTTTTGCCACCGCTGCATTGGGCGGCGAAGTGAGTGTGCCGACGATGGGTACCGAAGCGCGCATCACGATTCCGGAAGGCACTCAAACGGGTAAGATCTTCCGCCTGCGCGGCAAGGGCGTGCCGCATTTGCACGGCGGCGGCAATGGGGACCTGTACGTGCACGCTTTTGTTGAGACGCCGGTCAATCTCACGAGCAAGCAAAAGAAGATGCTCAAGGAGTTTGACGAATCGATCAAGGAAGGAGGCACGAAGCATTCGCCCCAGAGCACGAGCTTTTTGGACAAGATGAAGAAATTCTTCTCTTAACGGACGCGGCTGCAGCGATTTTTCGCTACAGTGGAGTCAGATAAAACCCCGAATACACAACAAGGAGATATTCCGATGACCAATAAGTTTGCAGGCACCCAGACCGAAAAGAACCTCTGGGCTGCGTTTGCCGGTGAGTCTCAGGCTCGCAACAAGTACGACTATTTTGCCGGCGTTGCCCGCAAGGAAGGCTACCAGCAGATCGCCGAGCTTTTTGACGAAACGGCTGCCAACGAACGCCAGCATGCCAAGATCTGGTTCAAGCACCTGCAGGGCATCGGCAACACGGCCGAAAACCTGAAGGCTGCTGCCAGCGGTGAAAACTACGAATGGACGGACATGTACGAAGGTTTTGCAAAGACGGCCGAGGCCGAAGGCTTTGCAGAACTCGCTGCGCAGTTCCGTGCTGTGGGCGCCATCGAAAAGGCTCACGAAGAACGCTTCCTGAAGCTGCTCAACAACGTTGAAATGAAGCAGGTCTTCGAAAAGAGCGAAGAAGTGATGTGGCAGTGCCGCGAATGCGGTCACCTTGTGATCGGCAAGAAGGCGCCTGAAATTTGCCCGGTTTGCGCACACCCGCAGAGCTTCCAGCAGATCCGCGCTGAAAATTATTGATTGACGTCTGAGTCGCGATAAAGCGTATCAGCTCAATCCTAGGACCTCCGGTCACTGCGGCAGAGCTTCCATCTGTTGCGGGGACGGGAGGTCTTTTGTTGTTCAATTGGATTTTCAACGCGATTGACTACCAAGCGTATCCGGTGACCGGAGAGATGCAGTGCAGAGCTCTGCTACAGGTTCTCTTGATCGGTGCCGGGATTGACGTTGTCATAGAGAAGCACACGGCGCTGGGGCGCAGCGATTTGGAAGTTGAAGCTGGTGACAGACGCTGGATTTTTGAGTTCAAGTTCGCGAAAGATGAAAAAGATGCCGATACGTTGCTCGAGCAAGCGGTTGAGCAAGTGCGCTCTCGACGTTACGGCGAGAGCGCAAGTGCTAAAGAACTGAATCGCATGGCGTTGGTGTTCGATGCCGCGCAGCGTCGGTTTGTTGCCTGGCAATGAGTCTTACAACGCTGAGACTTATTCGAACAAGCTCAGCAGATAGGGCAGCAGGAACGGAGCGGCAAACGCAGTGAAAAGACCTGTCAGCCCCATTGCCAGACCGGAGAATGCACCCGTGTCGCGATTCATCTGGAAGGCTGTGGCGGTGCCGACGCCATGAGCAGCCAGACCAATGGAAAAGCCGCGCACGGCATCGTCCTTTTCCCTCAAAATTCCCAACAAGCCTCGCGCCATCAACGAACCCACAACACCCGTGATCACCACCAGGGCTGCCGTCAAAGCCGGAATGCCGCCCAAGTGTTCGCTCACTGCCATGGCAATCGGGACGGTGACGCTCTTGGGAGCAAGGGAAATCATCGTCTCGGGAGAGGCGCCGAGGACACCGGCAATCAGAACGGCAGAGACAATGGCGACCGTACCGCCTGCAATAAGACCGCAGGTGAGCGCCACCCACATTTTGGCCAAACGCAGACGTTGCTCATAGAGCGGAACAGCCAAGGCAACGGTGGCCGGCCCCAGCAGAAAATTGATGTGCTGGCCGCCGTTGAGATAGGTCTTGTAGTCGGTACCGGTGACTTCTAGCGTCACAACAAGAAGAACGATGGCAACGAGAAGCGGCGTGCAGATGGTTTTGTAGCCGCTTTTCTTGTATACCCACATGCCCAAGGCGTAAGCCAGAAGCGTCGCGCAAAGCCACAGTGCGGGATCGGCAAGAAGCTTCTCGGCTGTGAGAGTCAATTGAGAAAGAATCGAATCAAGCACGACGCTTCTCCTTTTTGCTCGAGCCTTGCAGAAGTCGAGCCACCCATCGCGTTACCAGGACGGTCGTGGCCATGGCGAGGATGGACGAACCGATGATGGAAGCCGCAATCGGCAGCCATTCGGCCTGAAGGCGGTCAAAGTGCTCGATGATGCCGACGCCGGCGGGCACAAAGAGGAGGGCAAAGTGAGCAAGCAAAACGTTGACGACGGGCAGCGTTTTTTCCAGAAGGCCGTTGACGGTCATCAAGGCGAAAAGAAAAAGCACCATGCCCATCACGGGCCCGGGAACGGGCAGTCCGAAGAGCGTCACAAGTAAAAGCCCTGCCAGCTGAAAAGACAGCAGCAGGGCAATTGTCAGAATCATTTGGTATCAGTCCTGCGAACCGAGAAAGTTCGCAATACTAATCCGTTTCTTTCATGTCGCGCAGGTTGCGGCGAAGAATTTTTCCGACGGCAGTCTTCGGAAGAGCCTTCACGAAGACAATCGTGCGCGGGCACTTGTAGCCGGTGAGGCGCGCGCGGCAGTATTTGACGACGTCGTCGCGGGTGAGCGCCGGATCCTTCTTGACGATCACGGCCTTGACCATTTCGCCCACGCGCGGATTGTTGACGCCCACGACGCCGCATTCGAGCACGCCGGGCATGGAGGCGATCACGCTTTCGATTTCATTGGGATAGACGTTAAGGCCGTTCACAATGATCAGGTCCTTCTTGCGGTCCGTGATCGTGATCGTGCCGCGTTCATCCATAAAGCCCACGTCGCCGGTTCTGAGCCAGCCGTCGATGAGGACGTTGGCGGTCTCTTCGGGTTTTTCCCAGTAGCCTGCCATCACCTGCGGGCCCTTGACGCAGATTTCGCCCGTGTGTTCGGCGACCTTTTCCGGGTCAGAACACACGCCGAGATCGACGAACTGTTCGCCACGAATGGAAACGAGCGTGGAGGGCAGGGGGTAGCCCACCGAGCCGTCCCAGGGAGCGTCGGGCAGGTTGCCGCACACGCCGGGACTGGTTTCCGTGAGACCGTAGGCTTCAAGGATGTGGCAGCCGGTGGCGTTGTACCACTTCTCGGCAACCGTACGTTGCACTTGAGCGCCGCCGCCCACGGTCATTTTGAGGCGCGTGAACTTGTGGTTCTTGAATTCCTTGTTGTTGACAAGCGCATTAAAGAGCGTGTTGACGCCGGGGATGATCGAGAAGTCCCACTTCTTGATGAGTTCCACCAGGCCCGGAATGTCGCGCGGATTGGGCACCATCACCTGGGTGGCGGCAAACTTCGAGAAGCACAGCGTCGCGGTGAAACTGAAGATGTGATAGAGCGGCAAAGCGGTCATGGCCACTTCTTTGCCCATTTCAAAGGTCTGACTGATCCAGGTGCCGGTCTGCTCGACGTTGGCAAGCACGTTGCGGTGCGTGAGCATGGCACCTTTGGCCACGCCTGTGGTGCCGCCGGTGTATTGCAACAGCGCAACATCGGTGTTTTTGAGTTCGAACGGCTTAAAGCCCTTGGAATGACCGATCGAAAGCGCCTTGCGGAAATTGACGTGACCGGGAAGGTTGAATTCCGGCACCATCTTCTTGACGTAACGCACGACAAAATCGGCGGCGGTGCGCTTGAGCCAGGGCAACATGTCGCCAACCTTGGTGGTCACGATGTGTTTGACGGGCGTTTCCGAGAGCGTGTTTTGCAACGTCTTGGCGAAGTTTTCGATGATGACGATGGCCTTGGCGCCGCTGTCGGCAAGCTGGTGCCCGAGTTCGTGCGAGGTGTAGAGCGGATTGACGTTGACGGCAATCATGCCCGCGCGCAGGATGCCCAGCAGCGTGATGATGTACTGCTGCAGGTTGGGCATCATGATGGCGACGCGATCGCCCGGTTTCATGCCGGGAAGCGACTGCAGGTAGCCCGCAAAGTCCTTCGAGAGATCGCAGATTTCCCGGTATGTGAGCACTTTGTCCATGCAGATGAAGGCGGGGTGATCGCCGTAGGTTTCGGCAATCGTGTCGAAAAGTGCCGGAATGGAGGCGAAACGATCGGGATTGATTTCGGCCGGAAAGCCTTCGGGATAGTGCTTGAGCCAGGGAAGAGAAGTCTCGGACATGGATGAGTGATCCTTCGTTTTCACGTTGCGCCGCGGCATGACGCTGCAACGGCAACGCCTAAATTTTTCTGTGTCAATCGGTTGGCGGCACTCCGACTGTTGCAATCAAAGCGCCGCGTCAAACGGTCAGCGTCGGGGCGAACGGCGAGCCTGCAGTTTGTCAAGCTGCAGGCAGTGGCGCGCGTAGGCTCTGACATCGTTGTAGTCGGTGTAGTCGATTGCGACGCTCGAATCCGTGGGACCGTCGGTGATCTTCATGATGATGCGGATCATCATGCGCTCGAAGAAGTTCCAGTTCGGGTAGTCCACCTTGCCGGCAAAGCACTTCAGGTCGCGGGGCTTCCAGGCGCTGCGCTTGACGAATTTCTGCAGGTAACGGTTGCCTTCGGGCGTTGCCTTTTCAGGCGAACGTGCAACGACCGTCACGTTGAAGAAGCTGTTGGGACGCGACTCGATTTCGTTTTTGTACATCGAGCAGAATTCCCAGACGATCTTGTTGTAGACGCCGTACACGATGGGAGAGCCCACGATCACGATGTCGTATTTCGCCCAATCCACACCCTCGCGGACGCCCTCCATCATGTCCACCATGTCGCACGCATGCCCCTCGGCAACGATCGTTTCCATGATGGTGCGTGCGATGCGGGCCGTATGACCGGCGTGACTGTAGTAAGCGACGAGAACGTGATGAGACATTGCGATTCCAACTGAGTCTGCGGGAAAGGCGAGTCAAACCGACTCAACCTTCTAATTTAATTTGAATCCCCGGCAAAAGGGATAGGGTGAAAAATCGGTACAAACCCGATTGATACGCCCGAATTTTAACGACCGCATGCACAAAATTGGACAAAATCCGCGGCAGACGGCCTTATACGGCAATTTTCGCCGATTGAGGTTGTCTGAAGCTGAAAACCAAGAAAGTGTATGTTGGGTGATGAAAAAAATTCTCAGAAGGATTGTTTGCTGGCGACGGCGTATAAAATTCCCGCAAAAAATCTTGGAAAAACAGCGGTTCGCCGACTAAAATGGCGCCTTCGCTGCGTGGTTGCCCAAAAAGGCCGGAGAGAATTTCCGGCGTCAACATTGCAACCGCCCTCAAACAACAACCAAATCGCAGTGCGGCACCTCATTTTTTTTAGCTTTTCGCCGCGCGCTACAGGATTTATGGCAAAAGAAGATCTAATTGAAATGTCGGGCCAGGTGCTCGAAGTGCTCCCCGACGCCCGTTATCGCGTCAAGCTTGAAAACGGTCACGAGCTCATCGCCTACACCAACGGCAAGATGCGCAAGCACCACATCCGAATTCTCGCCGGCGACAAGGTTTCGCTCGAGCTCTCTCCTTATGACCTCACCAAGGGCCGCATCACCTTCCGCCACATCGAAGGTCGTCCCTCTGCGGCTCCGGCTGCCGGCAGCCAGACGCGTCGCCGTTAATTCTTTCTGCCGACGGTCATGCAGCACTTTGTTCTGACGTACCGTTACGTTGATGACTATATGGCTCGGCGCGATGCTTTTCGTGCCGAGCATCTCGCACGCCTGCAAAAGGCAGTAGACGACGGCCTTGTTCTGGCGGCAGGCGTTTTGCCCGAGAGTCTCTCGGCTCTGATCGTGTGCCGTGCGAACTCGGCCGATGAGTTGCGTGCGTTTGCCAAAGACGATCCCTACTATCACGCCGGGTTGATCACTTCTTTTGAAGTTGAGCCCTGGACGGTGGCCGTGGGTTTGCCGCAGATCCTCAAAGCGCAATGACCCAAGACGAGGACGGTGCTTTCGCATTGCCGCCGGCCATCGGCGTCTCTTGCATTCTGCGCCGCATCAAGGGCGGGCTCAATCGTCTGGGGCTGATTCGTATCGAAGGCGAAATTCATTCGATCAAGCCCTATCCGTCCGGACACGTCTATCTTGATCTCAAGGACAACGAAGACGACGCGATTTTGCACTGCGTGGTCTGGCGTCGCAACGCCTATCGACTGAAACGACTGCCCGAGCAGGGCGAAGCTGTGGTGCTCACCGGTACGCTCGACGTCTTTGAGGTGCGAGGACAGTTGCAATTCAACGTCGTTGCCGTACAGGCCGCCGGCGACGGCGCTCTGTTTGCCAAATTCGAGGCTCTCAAGCGAAAGCTTCTGGCCGAAGGCCTTTTTGACGCAACGCTTAAAAAGGAACTGCCGCGCTATCCGCAGTCCGTGGGGGTGATCACAAGCACCGAAACGGCCGCGCTTCAGGATGTTATGAAGACGCGTGCGAGCTTGGCTCCGTGGGTGCCTTTCGTGGTTTATCACGCAGGCGTTCAAGGTGAAGCTTCGGAAGGCGAAATCCTTGCTGCGCTCAAAAAAGCTCGCGAAAGAAACGAAGTTGACGTTTTGCTTCTTGTACGCGGGGGCGGCTCTTTGGCGGACCTCTGGAGCTTTAACTCCGAAGCACTGGCCCGAGAACTGCGGGCAATGCCGATGCCGGTTGTGACGGGCATCGGGCACGAAACCGATTTTACGATTGCCGATATGGCTGCCGACGTGAGAGCGCCGACGCCGACCGCCGCCTGTTCTCTTGTGTTGCAGCATTGGTCGACGGCGCCTCAGTGGCTTTCGACACTCGAAACGCGTCTGGCGACAGTGATGCAGGCGAACCTGCGCCTGAGTCGATCGCAGTTGACTCAAGCCGTTCGTTTGCAGTCGGCCATGCAAAACGTTGTGCTGAGGCTGCGGGCCAGGGTGCCTGCTCAGCGGGAATTGCGACAGATCTACGAACGGTATCTTGACGCGCTGACCGAGCGACTTGATCGAAACGCGATGACGCTTGCGGCCGAACGGCGTGTGTGTCTGCAGGCTGCTGCATCCAAGACGGCGCTTGCGCAAATGAATCTTTTGCGTGTTCGCCCGGCCTTTGACAAAGCGCGAGCCGAAACGGCGCATCTCGAAAAAAGCCTTCGGCAGGCGGTGTCTCTTCGCATTGAGGCCAAACGAGCGGAACTTGATCGACTATCCGCGTCTCTGTCGGCTTTGGATATCACCAAGACGTTGGCCCGCGGCTTTTCTCTTACAACCGACAGTCAGGGTCGTCCGGTGCGCGATGCGGAACAGCTCGCCGAAGGCGAAACGGTATCCATCCTGTTTGAGAAGGGCTCTGCGCGAGCCCGGGTCATTGAGCGCAAACCGCGAAGCTAAAGAAAATTTCCTTTAAAAAGAAAGGAATTTGCGTTTGCCGGGTTTTGTCTCACGGATTCCCGATGATTTCGGTCTATTATCTAAGGGTGACAAAGGACGTTTCGTGAGACAGCAATGGATCGTGTCCGATTCGGCCTGCTTCCCACAAGAAGGCAATCTTGGAGCTCACGCGTCCTGCAAGCAGAGAAATCCGATCGATAACCGATTCTCGAGGAGAAGTCCAATGAGCCAGTTCGTTTTGCCCAAGCTTGATTATGAAATGGACGCCCTTGCACCGGCCATCAGCAAGGAAACGCTGGAATACCACTACGGCAAGCATCATCAGACCTACATCACCAATCTCAACAATCTCATCAAAGGCACGATGTACGAAGCCGAATCCCTGCGTGAAATCATCAAGACAAGCCAGGGCCCGATCTTCAATAACGCTGCGCAGAGCTACAACCACGCCTTCTATTGGAAGTGCCTGAGCCCCAACGGCGGCGGCGAACCGACCGGCGCATTGATGGACGCCATCGTCAAGCAGTGGGGTTCTTACGAAGGCTTCGTTGCAGACTTCTCGGCCAAGGCGGCCAACAACTTCGGCTCCGGCTGGACGTGGCTCGTCAAGCGCTTGGACGGCCAGCTTGAAATCTATTCGACCTCCAACGCTGGCACGCCTCTGACGGAACATCTCAAGCCCCTGATGGTCATCGACGTTTGGGAACACGCCTACTACATCGATTACCGCAACGCCCGTGCGGCCTACATCCAGGCCTTCTTTGACAAGCTCGTCAATTGGGACTTCGTGCAGCGTCGCTTTAACGGTGAACCTTGCGACTGCGACTGCCGCGGTGAAGAAGGCGGTTGCTGCTGCGGAGCCTGCGGCTGCGGTGCTTAAAAAAAACTCGAAACTGGCGCGTGCATTTCAAACGATTTGATGCGCGCGTCGCTTTTGGTTGATAGGAAAAGAAAGAAGCAGTTCGATTCGGTTCGTACTGCTTCTTTTGTTGCCGAAGAAGATTTGCCGGTGAACGCGGACCGGTAATTATTCCGCCGTTGACTCCGTGCGCTTGCAATAGCGAGCGTCGGCAAGCGCCGGAATGACGGTTCCCGCTCTGACGTTGTTGCGGGCAAACCAGCCGGCGTGCATCTCGATGACGCGGGAGGCGGCCACGCGTGAGTGGTGCAGTTCAAGCGAACCCTTTTGCATCGAGACGATTTGAGTGATGCGACCGCACGCATCGATAAAGGCTGCATCGAGGTCGATGAGCGTGTTTTTCATCCACATGGCGATGGGGCGCGGAGCGGTAAAAACAAAGAGCATGCCGTGATCGGCCGGCATATAGGTGCGGTTCATGAGCCCCGTTCGGTGCTCGACCGAGGTGCGTGCAACTTCAAGTTCGACGATTTTGTCGCCGATTTTGACGGCCAGTGTTTCGTCGAGCGACTGTGCCGCAAGCGCACAACTGATGAGCGAGAACGTCAGACCGAGAAAAAAACGCGACATGATGCAAAACGAAAAAAAGGAGAAACATCCTAGGTAATATATCGTATATTTTCGCTCTTGCGAAGAGTTGTTTCGACGATTGTGTGTCCGAGACAGCACACGACGCAAAAAGTGCAGTGCGTCATGAGCTCGAAAGCGGCAAGTTGGCGTAATGTTGATTGTTGAAAAGAGGACTTTGTGTTGCTGCAACCTGCTCAAGGCCGAGAGCCGACGTGAAGACTCGGACAAAGTGAAATAAACAAAGAGGAAAAATATGGCACAGGGAGTTGTCAAGTGGTTTAACGACGTCAAGGGCTTTGGGTTCATTACGCCCGACGAGGGCGGTGAAGAGCTTTTCGCGCATTTTTCCGCCATTGAAATGAAGGGGTTCAAGAGCCTCAAGGAAGGTCAGCGGGTGACGTTTGAGGTCGTCGAAGGTCCCAAGGGCAAGCAGGCGACGCACATCAAACCGATCGAAGAGTGAGTCTCGGCAGGCGAGGAAGCCGATCTCATGAAGGCGCTCCTGCCTGCACCTCAAAAAGCGCAGTAAAAACAAGGCGGTTGCCGATGCTTTGGCGTTGGCATTTCTCGTTGTGATCGTGTATTATTGCGCGTCTGATTTTCACCGTGCTTTCAGTTTCCCCGTTTTCCACTGGACTGATGGCGACAAGCGGCAAAAAGAAAATCAACAAGAAATTCCCGGTAAAAGGCACTGAATTCGGTGCACGGCGAAGTTAGAACGCGGTGCGCTTCGGTGGTTTTTGCCTCGTTTTTGTTTATTGACGCGAGCAGGCCGTTTAACAGCTCCAACCTGTGCAAAGTACAGGCGCCACCCTGTGCGAGGCGGTTTGAAATTCATCTGCTGCGTCCTTTTGTGAATCAGGTGACAACAATGAAGACCTTCTCTGCCAAGCCGCTCGAAGTACAGCGCGACTGGTACGTGGTCGATGGCAGCGACAAGGTGCTTGGCCGCCTTGCTGCCGAAATCGCACTCCGCTTGCGCGGCAAGCACAAGCCCGAATACACGCCGCATGTCGATACGGGCGACTACATCGTCGTGATCAACGCTGACAAGCTCAAGCTGTCTGCTGAAAAGGCCGGCAAGAAGACGTACTACCGTCACACCGGCTACCCGGGCGGTATCTACGAAACCACCTTCAAGGAAATGCAGGCCAAGCACCCCGGCCGTGCTCTCGAAATCGCGGTCAAGGGCATGCTCCCGAAGGGCCGTCTCGGCTACGCCATGATCAAGAAGCTCAAGATCTACGCTGGCGCCGAACACCCGCACACCGCACAGCAGCCCAAGGTTCTTGACATTTAAGGTGGAAAAAGATGATCGGTAACTACAACTACGGCACCGGCCGTCGCAAGAGCTCCGTGGCTCGCGTGTTCATCAAGCGCGGCACGGGCAAGATCGTGATCAACGGCCGCGATCTCAACGAATTCTTCAAGCGTGAAACCGGCCGCATGATCGTCATGCAGCCCCTGCAGCTCACCGAAAATGTCGAAACGTTCGACATCATGGTGAACGTGACCGGTGGCGGCGAATCCGGCCAGGCCGGTGCTGTGCGCCACGGCATCACCCGCGCTCTGATCGACTACGATGCCGGTCTCAAGCCCGTTCTGTCGGCTGCCGGCCTCGTGACCCGCGACGCCCGCGAAGTCGAACGTAAGAAGGTTGGTCTGCGCAAGGCCCGCCGCGCCAAGCAGTTCAGCAAGCGCTAATCGTTCATTCGCAAGCGTTCTGCCTCGGTATACTTTTGCAAACTTTGGTTTGCGAAGAAAGCCGGGGCAAGAAGCGAAAAAACCGTCTCCCTTTCCCGGGCGGCGGTTTTTTTATGCCTGCTGCCGGAGCATTTTTCCTGCCAAAGACATCAGACAAAAAGATTCTTCGGGGAGTTTTTCGACATGCAGGAAAAGAAAATCAAGGCGGGTATCGTGGGTGGAACGGGGTACACCGGCGTGGAGCTGCTGCGTTTGTTAAGCCGGCACCCCAACGTTGAGGTCTGTGCCATCACATCGCGCAAGGATGCGGGTACCAAGGTGACGGCCATGTACCCCTCGCTCAGAGGCTTCATGGACGATCTGGTGTTTACGACGCCCGAAGAGGCCGAACTCACCGCTTGTGACGTGGTGTTCTTTGCGACGCCGCACGGGGTGGCCATGAGCATGGCGCGCGAATTGACGGCTGCCGGCGTCAAGATCATTGACTTGGCAGCGGATTTCCGTTTGCGTGATACGGACACGTTCAAGACTTGGTACAAGCTCGATCATGCCTGTCCCGATCTTCTGGAAGAGTCTGTCTACGGGCAACCCGAGACCATGCGCGAGAAGATGAAGAACGCTCGGATTCTCGGCATGGCAGGCTGCTATCCGACTTCCATCGAATTGGGACTCCTGCCTTTGATGGAGTACGAAAAGGCGCATCCCGGTACGTTTGACCTAAAAACCATTATTGCCGACAGCAAGTCGGGTATTTCCGGCTCCGGCAAGAAGGCGGACGTTTCGATCATTACGGCCGAAATGTCGGACAATTTCCATGCATATGGTCTTAAAGGGCACCGCCATACACCCGAAATCGAGCAGCAGCTCAAACTCCTGGCCGGTACGGACGATCTGAAATTGACGTTTGTGCCGCATCTGTTGCCGACCATTCGAGGGATTCATTCGACGATTTACATTCGTCTGAAGGATGCCACGACTCAGATTGATCTACAGAAGCTCTATGAAGATCGCTTTGCGGATGAATACTTCGTCGATGTGATGCCTGCCGGATCAACGCCTGAAACGAGAAGCGTGCGCGGCTCCAACTTCCTGCGTCTGGCAGTTCATCGTCCTGGCAATGGCGACCTGATCATCGTGCTGGCGGTGGAAGACAATCTCGTCAAGGGGGCTGCGGGGCAGTCGGTGCAGGCGATGAACATTCTCTTCGGATTGGACGAAAAGACGGGGCTGGACGCACCTGCGCTGGTGCCGTGACGTTTAAGGGCAATCCCGACGGAGCGTTTGTGTGAATAGAGGCTCAGTCTTGTCGGCAAATGAAAAATTGCAAACGACGGCTGACACTGGTAAATCTCTAATGCAATTTTTCGAGGCTCAGCAAGGAATTTCCGTATAATCCGAAGGCTTTGCAATGCACGCCGCAAGGCGTTGCAAGACAAGATTTTTTAACGAGAAAACATCTAAAGAGGTAAGAAGTGTTTTTCATTTCTGACGCAATGGCTCAGACCGCAGGTGCGGCCGCTGCCGGTGGTACCGGCGGTCTGCTGATGCAGATCATTCCGATCATTCTGATTTTTGTTGTGTTCTGGTTCTTCCTGATCCGTCCGCAGCAAAAGCGCCAGAAGGAACATCAGAAGATGTGCGAAGCGCTCACCAAGGGCGATGAAATCGTGACGATCGGCGGCCTGGCCGGCCGTATCGCCGAAGTGAGCGAACAGTACGTCGTGATCGAAATCAGCCGCGTGGAAGACAATCCCGTGACGATCACGATGCAGCGCGGCGCTGTGCAGACGGTTCTGCCGCGCGGCACGCTGAAGTCGATCGACAAGTAAAGACGGCTTTCATGCAGCGGGCGGGCTGTATCCGACTTGAAGGATATGGCTGACGCCCGCTTTGCCGTTTAGTTGATGCACCGCAATCGGTTTATGGCCTTTTGCGGTTCTTGCGCAAAAAATGGAACTGTTTGATCAAAACGGCCGTTTTTTTGCGGACACGAAACTCTCAGCGGAAGAGTTTTGTAGGCTGAAGGGGAATTTCTCTTTTCGCCAATTCCATTTTCGCAACGAAAGGCGTCCGAGTCCGTGTTTGCGGTCTTGCGCGGAATCGGGCATCGGACTGACCCGGAGTTTTTGTTATGAATCGATACGCTCTTTGGAAGTACATCGTCATCGGAGTGGTTCTGCTCATTGCGGCGCTGTACACCTTGCCGAATTTTTACGGCGAATCGCCCGCAGTGCAGGTGAGCTCCGGCAAGTCGACGGTGAAGATCGACGAGACGGTGCTTGCTCGCGTGGAAAAAGCGCTTGCGGATGCCCAGCTGAAGCCCAACGGTGTTTTCTATGAGCAGGGTGCTCAGCAAAACACCGTGCGCGTGCGCTTCGATCCGACGGAAGCCGAAAAGCAGCTGCAGGCTCGTGAAGTGCTCGAACGCGCTCTTAACCCCGACCGTACGGATCCTTCCTACATCGTCGCTCCCAACCTGGTGCCCAATACGCCCGAGTGGCTCCTGAAGATCAATGCGCTGCCGATGTATCTCGGACTTGACCTTCGCGGCGGCGTTCACTTCCTGCTGCAGGTCGACATGCACTCGGCCATTGAGAAGCGCGCCGAATCGACGGCAGCCGATCTGCGTACGCAGTTCCGCGACAAGCGTATCCGTCACGCAGGCATTTCGCGTCAGGGCAATACGGTTGTGATCGCCTTCAACGACGAGCAGGAACGCGCCCGCGCCAATGACCTTCTTCGTTCTACTCAGCCTGATCTGGTGGTGACGGAAGGTACGCGTGCAGGCAAGTTCACCCTTTCTGCCGAACTGTCGCAAAAGGCGATTCAGAACGTTCAGGAATATGCCTTAAAGCAGAACATTTCTACTCTGCACAATCGTATTAACGAATTGGGCGTTGCAGAACCTGTGATTGCTCAGCAGGGTGCCGATCGTATCGTGGTTCAGCTCCCGGGCGTTCAGGATACGGCCAAGGCCAAGGACATTTTGGGTCGTACGGCAACGCTTGAAGTGCGTATGGTTGACGATTCGCCTGAAGCGCTCACTCAGATGGCGCAGGGCAATGTTCCCTTCGGTGACGAAAAGTATTTTGACCGTGAAGGTCGTCCGATTCTTGTGAAGCGCCGTGTGGTGCTCACCGGTGAGAACTTGAACGACGCGCAGCCGGGCTTTGACTCTCAGACGCAGGAACCCACGGTGAACCTGACGCTTGACAACAAGGGCGCACGCATCTTCCGCGATGTGACGCGTGACAACGTGGGCAAGCGCATGGCCATCATCCTGTTTGAAAAGGGCAAGGGCGAAGTGGTGACGGCTCCTGTCATCCGTCAGGAAATTGCCGGTGGTCGTGTGCAGATTTCTGGCCGCATGACCACGATTGAAGCGACCGACACCGCTCTCTTGCTGCGTGCCGGTTCTCTGGCGGCTCCCATGGAAATCGTGGAAGAACGTCTGATCGGTCCGTCTCTGGGTGCCGACAACATTGAAGCAGGCTTCCGTTCGACACTCTACGGGTTCGGTTTCGTGGCGGTCTTCATGATCCTCTACTACCAGGTCTTCGGCATCGTGACGGCCATCAGTCTGATGTGCAACGTGATGTGCCTGGTGGCGTTGCTCTCCATGCTGCAGGCGACGCTGACACTTCCCGGTATCGCCGCTATCGCGCTGACACTGGGTATGGCCGTTGACTCGAACGTGCTCATTAACGAACGTATTCGTGAAGAACTTCGAATAGGGCGAACGCCGCAGTTGGCCATCAGTGAAGGCTACGGTATGGCGTTTGCGACGATTGTCGACTCCAACGTCACCAGTCTGATCGCCGGTATTGCCTTGCTGATTTTCGGCTCCGGCCCGGTGCGAGGCTTTGCCGTGGTGCACTGCTTGGGCATCATGACGTCGCTCTTTACCTCCGTGATTGTCTCGCGCAGCATGGTGAACTTCATCTACGGTCGTCAGAAGAAGTTGACGCGCGTGCATATCGGTCAGATCTGGCGCCCGGATACGGCGCAGACGCAGTCGAAGTAAAGAATTAAGAGGGGAAAATCATGGAGTTTTTCCGAATTCACAAGACGATCCCGTTCATGCACTACTCGCACATTCTGAACGCGATCTCTTTGGTTTCATTCATCATTGCCGTGTTCTGGATTTTCTATCACGGCTTGGCGCTGTCCATTGAATTTACGGGCGGCACGCAGGTTGTGGTGCAGTATCCGGAGGCTGTTCAGACGGAACAGATCCGTGAGCAGATCCAAAGCAAACTCGGCGTTGAAGCTGCCGTGCAGAACTACGGCACTGCACGCGACATCATGATTCGTCTTCCGATGAAGGAAGGCGAAACATCCGGTCAGATGGCGGGCGAACTTCTGAAGGCGCTTCAGGAAACCGCTCCCGGCGTCAAGATGCTCAACAACGAGTTCGTGGGACCACAGGTGGGTGAAGAATTGGCAACCGACGGTCTGACCGCTCTGTTGCTCGTTGTGGCCGGTATCATCATCTATCTCTCGATGCGATTCGAGTGGAAGTTTGCTATCGCTGCCATCATTGCCAACCTCCACGATATCGTGATTGTGGTGGGCATCTTTGCTGTGATGAACTGGGAGTTTTCGCTGCCGGTTCTGGCGGCTGTGCTCGCCGTGTTGGGTTATTCCGTGAACGAATCCGTGATTATTTTCGACCGTGTGCGCGAACACTTCCGCAAGATGCGTCGTACGGAAACGGTTGAGGTGATCAACTCGGCTATTACTGCCACGATCTCGCGTACGGTGATCACGCACGGCTCGACCTTGGCTATGACGCTTGCGATGTTCTTCTTCGGTGGTCCGGCGCTGCACTACTTTGCGCTGGCGCTGACGATCGGTATTCTTCTCGGCGTGTACTCGTCGGTGTTCGTGGCTGCTGCGATTGCCATGTACCTTGGCGTGAAGCGAGAAGACCTTGTGAAGCCCATCAAGAAAGATGAGGTGCAGGAGATGGTGCCGTAAGAGGCGCAATCCTGAGGAAGAGTAGGAAACCCCGTTGGTGATTGATGCATCAGCGGGGTTTGTTTATGTGAAAAAAAATCAGCATAATTGATGTAGATGTGTCAAATAGTTATTTGGAATACTATAACTCGAATGAAAACATAATGGGTCTCGCGAAGTTTTACTGACATCTAAAGATGTAGTCTATAGGGGCGTGAAAGGAAGTACTAGGCCCCTTTGATTTAATTCTTAAATATTTGGACGATATAGAAGTGGATTGAGGGGGTAAAAAGTGAAACAATTGACGTCACAGGATCAATCATTAAATCAAAACTACAATGTTCTTTCACTTTCGGGTGGAGGCTTTAGAGGCCTCTTTTCGGTGCTGATTTTGAATGAAATTGAACAACACTTGAATAAGCCTTTGGCTAGATGTTTTGATATTATAAGTGGAACGTCAATCGGCGGAATATTGGCATTGGCTTTAGCCTTGGAAATACCGACAAGTAAGTTGTTGGATGCTTTTATTTTTCAAGGGAAGGATATATTTAAGCCGAGGTGGAATAATCGATTCCAGTTATTGTCGAGCCTTATATTTTCTCGATATACAAATGATGGCTTGAAAAAAATATTGCAAAAAAATTTTGGAAAAGCGAAGATCGGAGATTTAAAGCATCGTGTGATAATCCCGGCGGTAGATATGGTGACGGGGAAAGGGAGAATGTTTAAAACTCCGCATAAACCAGGGTTAATTGTAGATAAAAAAATCTCACTAATCGATGTTGCGTTAGCAACATCTGCGGCTCCCTCTTTTTTCCCACCTCATCAAATAGATGGAAGAACATATATTGACGGAGCGATCGTTGGCAATGATCCGGCATTGTTTGCTGTTCAAGAGATAAAACATTTTATTCATCCAAGTCAAGAGCCTAATATTGCAAGTCGGAAATGTAATATTCGAGTTCTGTCTATAGGTACTATGGAACCACAATCAGGATTGGTTTTACAGGAAGGAGATATAGATAAGACAGGACTTATATATTGGTTTTTTCGAATTGGCGGAAAGGCTCCCAGATTGCTGGAAATAATGTTCTCAGCTCAGCGCTATAGTACGTATTTTCAGTTAAAACAGATGTTAGGTGAAAATTATGTGCGAATAGATTCGACCCCTTCTGATGATCAAATTAAATATATAGGTCTAGACAGGAATGATGAGATCGCGAAGCAAATACTGAGGGGGTATGGAAAATCAGAGGCTCAGAGCTTTTTAGGGTCAAAAGAGTTTGAGATGTTTATGGAACATATACCGACAGGGGCGGTATGGTTCACAAGTTAAATTGGTCTAAAAAGGTGGTATCTATGACTGTGCATTTTGGTGGTCTTTTATATAGAGAAGATAATGAGTGTTATTTAAGTAATATATCCTTAAGCCAGAGGGATGTGGATTTAATACGGATGTCAAGAGATGAGATTAGATCTCATTTAAAAATTTCGTATCCTCAGATTCTGGAACAGATGACCCGAAAACATCCAAAGGCTCCTAGATTTTTTACACAAGGCTCATTTAAGTATCGTACGCTTAATAAGCCAGATAAAGTTCCGCCTCAGCAAGCGGATATAGACGACGGTTGTTATTTGCCGATGGAATACATAACTGATATAGGTAAGAGACCAGAAATTGCCTCCAAGTGTGTGTTTCAAGCAGCTGACACAGCATTAAAAAGTTTATGTGTTAAGAAAAATTGGGAACTGATAACGACTAAAGAAACCTGTGTTCGCATTGTTATCAATAAAACTATTCACGTCGATATTCCTTTTTATGCAATACCTCAGTCTAAGTTTTCTGAACTAGAAGTAGCTCGAGATTCTTCGCTTTTTATGGATTCAGCAAGGGACTGGAGTGAGTTGCCGACAGATGAGGTATTGTTGGCTCATAGAAAGGACGGGTGGATTCAATCAGATCCAAAGAGGGTGAGTGAGTGGTTCACCCAGTGTGTCCAAAATAAAGGAGAGCAGCTTCGCCGACTTATCCGATATATTAAAGCGATTAGAGATCATCATTGGGTAGCTGGCGGACCCTCTTCATTATTGTTGATGGTGATTGCAAATGAAATCTATGAACCGAATTCTTACGATGATGGTGATGCACTGAGGGCGCTGATGATGCAGTTACCTGACTACTTTAAAATGAATATTTGCAATCCTTGTGATGCTGGAGAATCTCTAACTGATCGATTGGGTCGTGAAGGATGCGATGAAGCATATATTTATTTTAAAAAAATAAATAAAGATTTAGAGCAGGCATGTCGAATAGTGACAAAGGATACTAAGCTGGAGTTTATCTTGTCTTTGCAGGAGAAGGTATTTGGTCCAAGACTCCCTATTGATATGTCCGCGGTAACTGTATCAGAGCATTATAAAATCGATGGAGCTCCCTTTTCTAGAACAAAAGCAGGATAGTTAATGGCCAGTAAAGATCTGTTAGAGAAGCTTACAGAAAAGCTTGCTGGTGCGAATTTCTTTCGGGTTAAGTCCAAGTATGGTTCGGATGACTATATTCGCTTTAGTGGATATTTGACAGGAAAGAATACATTTGAAAAGGCCACTCTGTTAGTGTGCACGAAAATGGACAGACCCCCAATTCTATTTGTAGATAGGAGTTGGTTCGGAAAGGTTGCGCATGTAAACAAAGAGGGACAATTTTGTTATTGCCAGTCAAATCATGTTGTCTTTGATGTTGCATTTCCTGTAGAGCAAACATTAATCTATCTTGATATGGCTCAATCTCAATGGGAAAAGTATGTCAATTTGGAGGTAACTGATGATATAGGAAAAGAGATTGAAGCGTATTGGGTAAGTTCACGTTCAATAGATTTATATCTAGATCTTGATGGACAACAAAAAAGATTTGATCTAAGAAAAGGCATAAAGGTCAATAACAATAGCCATAAAGATCAAGTTATAGTGCTGTCGCATGACTTTAAAAAGACATTCAAGCGCTTGTCTGTTCTGCCAATTTTTATTGGTTACAAATGGGAAAGTTTCCTTATTAGAACTTTTGTTTTCTATTTGTCAGGATTTCCATCACAATTTTGTAATCCTTGGCCTCCTGATACACTAGACACGTTAATAGTTTGGTTGTCAAAGTTTTCAAAAGGACAATCAAAGAAAGTGCTTTCATATGTCAAGAAAAACAATGCTGAGCCTGCTTTGTTGGTTTTCAAGTTTCGGGATGGGCAGTCCATCTCCTGCATTGCTGAACCTAAAAAAAGATTTTTGAATCCGATTAGAAGTAAATCAATGCTAAAGAGCGTTGATTACAGATTGTTGCCTGTACAGGTTAAAAATTTATCGGAGTCGAGTCAGCATGTACATAATATGAATGGTGTTGTTTCGCTTCGGGATAAGGATATTGTACTTGTTGGTTGCGGGACAATAGGTGGATATTTGGCTGATGGGTTGGTTTCGGCTGGAGGAGGTATAGGTAAAGGAACAATAACAGTCATTGATCCTGACGTTTTATCTATAAGAAACGTTGGAAGGCATCGATTAGGTTATGGATATGTTGGCCTAAACAAGGCAAAAGCTTTGGCTCAAGAGTTATTACGTAAAAATCCAGCCATCAATATTAAAGTCTTACGAGATGACAACGAGCTAGCAGTAATTCCAGATCTATTGATTGATTCTACTGGAGAGGAGGGTGTCGGAAGGCTGCTTGCGCAGAAGTATAATCTTCTGTGTGATATGTTATCGGTATGGATTGAAGATAACGGTGCTGTTGTTAGCACCTTTTTCCATTCAAAAGGAAAAGTTGGTTGTTATGATTGTCTCTGTAGACATTCACGCTCTGGCATATTTAAAGTTTTAAAAAATCCACCAAAAGTTGTTTTAGCAGGCAGTTGTAGTGATATGTATATGCCATTTTCTGTGGCGGTTTCTTTATTTGCCAGTGCCTATGCTATGACTAAGGTATTGCAATGGGCAAAAGGAGAGTCTATTGTGCCTTTAGGTGTCATGATTATAGATTCTATGTTCGAGCCGAATAGTGAACGGATTCTTTTTAAATACGAACATTTATGTGACATTTGTCAAGATTTAATAAATAGAGAGAAAACAAGTGATACGAGTTTGCCTGTTTTTGATGTGGAGATTATTAGGCGAGAGCTCTAACTAGAGATTCTAAGTAAGCGTCACATGGGTTTTCTACAGGACTGAAATGACACCGAAAAATACGAGCATCGCAATTTGCTTTCCGATGTTCTCCATGTTTTTCATCGACACCCGCTTATGGCAACGCATTTACCACCAATGGCTAGCAAGCTCAGTCTCAAAGGGTTATCTCCACAAAATACGTTTTGCCTAACCTATGGCCAAGTGACAAACCGCTCCCGGCCAAGTTCATCATGTATCGCAACTTCGGCATCCTGGCAAAGGAAGACGTTGATCTTGATGAAGAAATGGCAGCAACTCCGACAACTGACCAAGAAATTACGGTTGTCGATAATCAGATAATCAATGAGCAGGACGGAGTTCGCGTTGCCGAAATTGACCAACAGACACTCAACGATTTTCTGGATCGAGACCGCAGAGCGCATTCGTCCGACTCGTGGCCTTCAGAAGACCGACATTACAGTGTAAAGCAGTTATTCTGCGTGCTTCTATCTGACGGCATTGTGGTTGAGTTCAACACCGATTATCCCGAGGCTCTGGTTCTGCAGCTGAGCGACAGCACGGAGGTCGCCCTGAATTTCAAAATCAACACCAGCTGCATAACCCTGATCATTGCACCCGTTGACATACGGGCAGGCTACAAGAGACTTTCGCAGATAGCTGCCAGTCGGTTCGGCATTGATGTTGACCTCGGCAAAGACTTTGTGGTCTTTATTTCACGTCCCTGGTATCTGTCAAGGTACTTCAAAAGAATTTATGAGGAGCATTTCGCTCTGATGAAAGTCTCGGTAGGGGCTTTGGTGAATTAGGGAACTGAAAACGGCACGGGAGTCGACAGAGATGGCACGATCGATTGGATCAAATCCGCGGCGACAGTCGATTCCAGCCGAACGACTGGCGACTTCAGCTTGAACGAGAGTCGACGAACATCGAACGTGTGTCGCCTAGCGCAGAACGCTGACCTCTGCTGAAGAAACGCATGTCGCCCCAGACGGAACGTTCGGCTGCATTGACAGAACGCTCTACGTCATCAATCGAACGGTCATCTCCCTTAGCAGATCACTATTCGCTTTCAATCGAACGCTCGGCGACTTCAAGTCGAACGATTGTCGCCGGTCGCCAAATTTGGAACGTTGGCTTGCGGCTCCTCGGGTCGAACGCGAGTCGAAGCTACAGCGAACGGCAGTCGGCGCCGTGGTGGGCGTCTTTTAGCGTTTGCACGCGGAGAGGATATGCGACGAGGCTTAGCTGATAGGATGAATTAACCCTTTGTTCGCAAAGGGGATTTTTTCAATCAACCAAATACGAGTAAGACTCTTATGCATACATTCGACGTGCAGGAGATTCTGCGCCGGACGCTAAGCGGAGTCTCGCGGCAAGCCATAGCAGGAGAACTCGGACTCTCCAAATCCACCGTACAACGTTACCTCGATCGCATCAAACAGGCGAATCTGACCCTCGAACAAGCCATCGGTTTGAAACCAAACAATCTCGAGTCCCGTCTTGGTGTCGGAACCTGCGTTCGGTCCGGCTTTCATGAACCGGATTTCGAAACCGACTACTGCCGACACAATGTTCGCTGTAAGAACCGACAGATCTGAAAGCTCTCCGGGACAATTATCGTGACAGCGTACCAAAAGGCGCCACAGCCCTTGGCTACAAGGGCTTCAAGGCCTACACCCGGTTTTGTCAGAATCTGCCGCCTTCAGGCAGGGAAGTGGAACTCACAAATCAGTGGGATTTCGGTTACGTTGCCATGATTGATTACAGCGGCGATACCTTGCCGTGGACTCCGGAACAATGTTAGCTGACACATGGAATTGACCCGCTTTGGACGTATAAAGTGACCTATCGGTCAATTCTGGCGTCTGCCAAAAAACGTGGTCTGAGCGACGCAATGAGCGTCTGCTTCAGAGCTCGCGTAACGTGTATGGAGCAGAGGTCAAAGCAATCGTTGACGGCTCAGCGACAGGAAGCGATGAAAATGCCTTGCGGCATTGAATTCGATTGCTCGCCGCTGGGCAGACCGGGAAAGATTTCTTCTTTCCCGGCTGCGCCGCAATTGTGCGATCCGTCAGCGCGTCAAGCCGCTACGCCTCGATGAACGGCCTACGCCCCGCTACGCGGGTCCCCTCCATTAAACGAGGCTTCGGGCTTGACCTGGTCACCCCATGAGTCGAAGTTGATCTCGGCTCGTCATGTCGTCATGGTAAGGAGGATGATGCAAGGATAGAATCGAAGAGAACTCTCCGACGAGACCGTTTGGTGTCAACCAAATCAGGTCTTTGCAAAAAAGCTGTCGACTGTTTTAGGCAAAAACCAAAAAAACTGTCAACCAATTTCAGGCAAGGTCTTTGTGGCCCTTTGTCGATATACGCACAATTCACCTTTGGTCTTGTACAGTGCTAAAAACAGCACAATTGTCCCTTTTTTTGCTATAATTGTCCCGTCATCTAAGCAACTTTGTACCGCATACATGAAAAAAGGGTTAATTCTTGAGCTTATCCGTTGCCACACAGACGGAAACGAAAATGGATTTCGCTCTGTCGCCTACGAGATTGCAAAAGTCTTTGATCAAAACGGTGATGAAGATTTAGCTCGATTCATTATGGCTCAACTAAGCGACGCGAACGCATTTGAACCTCAAGAGTTCGTAGCTGAAACTGCAATGCAGTTGTCGGATTTCTTTTACAAAATGCCAGTTCCCAATGAGCCATTACCATTACCTCTCGTAATTGAGGAAGATGTTATTGCCATTTTAAGAGCTATTGAAAAACCAATTGGCATACATAAATTTCTTTTTTATGGCGCTCCTGGCTCGGGAAAAACTGAATCAGTTAAACACATCGCTCGCTTGTTAAAACGAGATCTTTACTGTGTAGATTTTTCACGAGTTATAGACAGCAAACTAGGTCAAACGGCCAAAAATATTCATGCTATTTTTGATGAAATGAAAAGTTGCAGCCACAAGCGCAACATTCTGTTTCTATTGGATGAAATTGACATTCTGGCTCTTGATCGGACGAATCAGCAAGATCTCAGAGAAATGGGACGAGCTACTTCAACAGTGCTTCGCAAGTTGGACGAGCTCGACGAAAAAATTATACTTTTTGCGACAACTAATCTATTTGATCATTTTGATAAGGCGCTTGTGCGCCGCTTCGATGCGATTGTTAACTTTAATCGTTACTCAGCAGAAGATTTGTTAGCTATTGCCGACCGCCTTTTAGAGTACTATTTAGGAAAATTTAAACGATCCGGACGTAAAACTTCTCTATTTCACAAGATTTTGGCTTTACCAGACGTTCTGCCGTATCCTGGAGAAATGAAGAATCTTATTAAACGATCTATTGTTTTCAGTAATGCAGTTAAAGAGTTCGACTATCTCCGTCGTCTTTATCGTGAAATTACTGGCGACAATCCAAAGTCGATAGAAATTCTCAAGCAGCAAAAATTTACACTTCGAGAAATGGAAATTCTTACAGGACGATCAAAAAGTCAAATTGCTCGAGATTTAAAGGAAAAAGATAATGAATAAACTTTTGAAAAATGATATTATAACTCTAAAAGGACAGCTGCATCACGCGCCAAGCAAAACTAAACCTCGTCGAAGAGAACTAAGAAAAAATACGTATATAACATCAACTCATTTAACAAATCTTGCAGATGATCTCCGTGGTTTAATAAAAAATTGGAACTTCACACTTTTATCTTCACGCGTTTTAGTTACAGCAGAGTACATAGAAGTAATTGCAAAATCCAATCGCATAACTCGACTTTTGAAGCCAGTGAATTGCGATCATCTTTCAGACATCGTGTGCGGCGCTCGTTTTGAAACGGATATTGCAGGTAAAAATACTCATCATGTAATAGTTTATAAAACAACGAAAGAAGCAATCCAGCAAGCTATTAAAGAACTTGATAGCGCATCTTCATTACTAACTAATCATTGCGCTGGATTTGCAACGAACCAGTCGCTTAAAAATCTTTCCAAAAGTCTTCTAGTGCAATATGGTTTTAGTTTATCGGCTCTCAGTGATCTATTGGTCGACGCGTACTTCGTGCAACGTTTTTATATAGGATCAGCGGGCAACAATTGCAATGATGATATGCTCGTCTCACTTTACCGTGTTGGGAACCAACAGGCGTTAATTAATCTGCTTGCAAAAATCGGCATTCGTGCAAGTTCAAGTCGTTTTCTAAATGATGACACTGTTTTATTGCGGCAGGAAGAGCGCGCACTACTTGGAGAAAAAGCAGATTGGTTGATTGCGATGGAAGTGCGTGACTTAATGTCATACGATACGTCAGCACAGTATATCAGCTCTATCACGCACACCATTCAGATACCAAATCCTTGCAATGAGCCCACTGTTGGCGTAATTGATACCCGCTTTGATACTAGAGTTTACTTTGCAAAGTGGGTTGAATACCACGACTGTATCAATAAAAGCATCCCCCTTAAAACAGAAGACTACCGACATGGAACAGCCGTATCATCCCTAATTGTCAACGGTCCTCTGATCAATCCACATCTAGATGATGGTTGCGGTTTTTTTCGTGTTCGTCATTTTGCAGTTGCTCCGCACGGACCGGTTAGTAGTTTTGACGTTTTGCGTAACATCCGAGATATTGTAAGAAACAACAGAGACATCAAAGTCTGGAACTTATGTCTAGGATCTACTCGTCCCTGCCCAAAAAACTTTATCTCTCCCGAAGGCGCAGAACTTGATCGCATTCAACGAGACTTTGATGTGATTTTTGTGGTAGCTGGTACCAACGCTAAAAACTCTTCCCCTAATGTTCTGTCACAATTACGAATCGGCGCTCCCGCCGATGCTGTGAATCCTGTTGTAGTTAACAGTTGTGATGCAGACGGTAATCCTGCCATCTACTCTCGAAGAGGCCCCGTTTTAGATTTCTTCTGGAAACCTGACGTTTCATGTCAAGGTGGTGTTCCTAAGGCTCCTATGCTTGTTTGCACAAATTGCGGTCAGGAGTCTGTTATAGGGACATCATTTGCAGCTCCTTGGATTGCTCGAAAGCTTGCTTATCTGATTGAAACACTACAGCTAAGCCGATCTGAAGCTAAAGCCTTACTTATTGATTCTTGTGTTGGCTGGTTACCCCCCGATGACAAATGGCCTTGGAGAGGTTGGGGCTGTGTTCCACAAAAGATTGAAGCTATTATTCATAGTGCAACGGATGAAATTCGTTTCATTATTTCGGGAAAAATTAAAGATTATGAAACTTTCAGCTACGACATTCCCATTCCTTTAGCTTCGAATGGGCAATTAGATTATGATGTTCGTGCAACACTTTGCTATTTTCCTGAGTGCCGCCGCGAACAAGGAGTTGATTACACTCTTACAGAGCTGGATTTACACTTTGGTCGTGTTGATAATAGAAAAGGGAATGCAGACATTGTCTCGATTGATCATAATCAGCAAGGTAAAAAGGGTAATCTAAATCTTCCTGAAAATCTTGTTCGTACCTATTTTCGAAAATGGGATAATGTTAAAGTCCGATCACAGACATTCAAGAGATACTTAGCCCCATTCAACGCTCAAGGGTTATGGGGGCTTAAGATTTTATCTAAGGAACGTCTTCCTGAAAAATTTGGACAAGAAATGCCCTTCTCCCTTGTTGTTACTCTCCGTTCTAGATTGGGTGAAAATCGTTATTCTAACTTCATGAAATCTTGTCAAGCTAAAGGATGGTTAGTTAATACTATCAACGTAAATAACCTGGTATCGATATCGTCTAAACTATCTCAATCGATTGATTTAGAGGACTAGTCATTTTCAAAGAACTTTTTGCAAAGGTACATGCATGAGCACGGGTTATTCGGCCCCTCTCCGTAGTTAGAAGCCACGTTGAGGCATCATTCACCAACGAAGATCCTTGTTCTTATTGGTATTTCAGGGGAAGTCGTCTCTTTGTGTATATGTTCTAAAACCTATTAACGGGAAGGTTTAAAAGTTAATATCTTGAGGCTGCGTAGCGCACTTCTTCAATCTCAAAAATCTGGAGGATACGACGTGTGCTACGAGCCATTTTTACCCATGAATGCAATCGCTAGTTTTTTGAGGCTCTCAATCTTTGCGGAAGCTCGGCTACGGATCTCCGTCTTCAACGCACGATTGACATACTCATCAGGGTTCAGATTCGGGCTGTAGGGCGGCAGAAAGAACAGTTCGATGCGATCCTTGTGCGCCTCTACCCATCCCGGGATCAACTTGCTTTTATGAACCCGTAGATTTTCGATGATTAAGAAGATTTTCTGCTGTTCGTCCTCAATCATGCCCACCAGAAAGCTGATGAACAAATGCTGGTCCATGGGCTTGTCCTGAATCTTGAAACGCAACAACCCCTGGTTGGAAATGGCTGACACCATGGTGGCTGTTTTCCATCGTCCGTCATGGCATTTCAGGATCGGCGTTTGTCCCTTGGACGCATGGCCGGATACCCAGTTAGTGTCGTGTTTGATCGCCGTTTCATCGCTCCAGTAAATCACGGCGTTTTCTGCTTTGGCTTGCTTGGCTTGGCAATGTCCGGATACTCTTCCAATTTCCAGCGGCGACCGCGTTCCTCGTCTTGTTCAATTGCTCGGTGGGTCGAGCTCTGAACACTCATGCCCCAAGAACGCAAATAGAGTCTAACTGACCTGATTAAATCTACTGGCAAAAACACGGGAGTCGCTTTCAACGGAACGGCTTGCAAATAATGAGGTTCTGGCTTCCTACTGTTCCTTCTTTTGGCTTCCTTTCTCCGCAACCTCCCACGGAAAAGCCTTGAAGGCGTAGCCGAAAGGGCTTTCCGTGAGAGGCAGCGTGCCGACGCGGTTTACGATACTGCCGTCGGCAACAGCCTTAGCTGATCGTTAAAACGGTATGGCCTCATCCTCCTTCTCTGCCTTACCATCGCCAGCTTCGTTGTTGTAGGTTGCGGCATAGACAGCATCAAGCGACGCCTGGCGTCTCTTAGCTTTCCATTTCGCGTAGTATCCCCAAACACGCATTCGCTCCGTCTTGGTTAACCCTATGCAGAGCTCTCGCAGATTCGCAACCATGCTCCGTGTCGCCTCGTGTCAAGCGCAATGACTTTTTTCCAGGGGGGGGGGATGCGGACGAAAACTTGGACCAAACTCATGGAATGAGGTTCAAGTTATGTACACACAGAAAGAAATCAACGACGTCCTAAAAATATATGATCGTTTGAACTCACTACGAGGTACCGTTCGGCTTCTAGGGTACTTTTCACGCCCCAAACTGCGAGAGTGGCTTCGAGAAAGACGCGAGACAGGTCAGGTCCGTGTTAAGTCTTGCTTGCGAGGAAATAACCAGTCACGGAAAAAGGCTGCCAAAACCTACATTCAAAGCGGTCGTAGCTTGCAAGCAACGATCAATCAATTGGGCTACAACGTTTCTCAACGGACAATTCAGAATTGGGTCAAAAAGTTTTATCCGAAAGCGAGAAAGCTCAATAACTGCCCTATCAAGTTCCACCCTAATAGGGTTATACAGCTTGCTTACGCAGGCTTAACCCGCCTCTTATGTTCGAAAACCGCCGGATGCCGAACGGCACGTCCGAGCCCTCACTGGGGCTGTGCGGTGTGGGAGGGAGAGCTTGTGAGGGCTCTCTCTACCCGATTGGGTGCGCCCAGCAGTGCACGTGTGTCTATGTGGTGAAAGTCCATTGGTCGCCTGTTCCGGGGAAGATCTAGTGACTCGGCAGAGTCAGGGTGGCAACAAACTGATGAAGGAAGCCGATAGCAAAGCGTCAGCCCGACGTACAGGAATCTGATGTGAGGCGGGGCGACTGGGGATGCTGGCGACAATCGGTTAACCCGAAACTGAAACGGAAAGTGAATTAGGGAACTGAAAACGGCACGGGAGTCGACAGAGATGGAACGATCGATTGGATCAAATCCGCGGCGACAGTCGATTCCAGCCAAACGACTGGCGATTTCAGATCGAACGACAGTCGACAAGAGCAAACCGCTCCCCAAAAATTCTCTTCCATTTCCCGTACTTAGCTTCCGCGGTGACTCCAATCGAACGCGAGTCGAAGCCACAGCGAACGACAGTCGACGCTGGGGTGGACGTCTTTTAGCGTATGCACGCTGAGAGGATATGCGACGAGTCTTAGCTGATAGGATGAATTAACCCTTTGTTTGTAAATGAGATTTTCCCATCAGCCAAATGGATATAAGACTCTTATGCATAGCAAGAGACTCTGCGCCGGACGCTAAGCGGCGCCTCGCGGCAAGCCATAGACCGAGAACTCGGAATCTCTAAATCCACTGTACAACGTTACCTCGATCGCATCAAACAGGCGAATCTGACTCTCGAGCAAGCCATCGGGTTGAAACCGTGTATCGTAAAAAAAGTCCAAGAAAATGTCCGCACTGTTGGGCGAACTCTTAAAGTACATTTGGGGGTCAATTTAAAGGACGCTTGACAGGAAGCTTACAGTGTTTCCCAATAGAGTGGCGGCAAGCCAACGGCCTTGGCATACCTAGAGGCAATGTCCAATCCATCCCCGGTGAGTGCATGGAGATTGATTTCGCCGGCGACAACCTCAAGTGGATTGATCCTAACTGTGACGTACAACGTGCGCGGTTGTTTATCGCGGTGTTACCGTACAGCAACCTTATCTACGCTGAGGCCTTTCCCAACGAGAAGCAACAGAGCTGGATCTCCGGCATCGTTCATGCACTCGAATACTTCGGCGGCACGCCGCAGGTTCTCGTCATGGACAATGCAAAGGCACTCGTTAATCACTCGAGCTGGTACGAGGGCGAAGTGCAGCAGACGGTGCGCTCCCTGTGCAACAACTATGACATCGAACCGTGGGCGTGTCAGCCCCGTCGTCCCAAGCAGAAAACCGAGTCGAGGCCGGTGTAGGGCTCGCAGAGTGGTGGATCATTGCTGAGATGGAGCTGGAGCGCACCCCGATGGCGCGCGATTTCGATCACCTCAACGAACTGGTAAAAGCGAAACTCGAAGAGCTTAACAACGCGCCGTTTACTGCCACAGGAAGGTCTGACTCCCGAAGGCAAATGTTTGAGGATGAAGAACGCGAGTACCTTGGCCGCCTGCTGCTCCAAGCCTTCCGCCCGTTGGATATCCGCGTCCTTGTCGTTGATCGTGGCCATTGCGTTCGCATATCAGGTGATGGTCATCGCTACAGCACGCCGCCTGAGTACACCGGCAAGCGCGTTTCCGTGACGATCACCGATGACAAGGCTTACATCTATGACCTGGATTTGTGGGTCAAAATCGCCGAACACAAGCGATACAAGAATGAGCAGGGCAACAAGACCCACCTATTGACGGAACACCTGACTGACGCGGAAAGGAAATACCGACGCCAACCTCGCGAATGGGTTGCCGAGTTTGTCAAGGCAGGATTTCCGGAAGACTTTGCCGATCGTCCGGTGCGGCATCTAAAAAAGGAAAAACCAACTTTCCTTGCGGCCGAGCTTGCAATGCCTTGATGAGGCTCTTCAAGCTTTACCCGGTCTCCGTCATCTACCAGGCTCTGAGCACTCGCCTCGAGTACGGCAACGTTACCTATCAAGAAACGCGCAAAAGATGTGAGCAGATCATGTGAGCCAAAGAAAACAACCGGGAGGCCAACATTGGCGACGATCAAAGGGGCGCGGACGACAATTTGTCTCTGGTTCACGCCAATATCAGAAACAACTACCGATGAGGGGGAGTGAACGATGAGTCTCGGTCATGGACTTTAAAGAGGTTTGCCTTGAGCTGTGCGCCGGCGGCATCCTGATGAGAGCTCTGGAACTTGTCAAGCTTCCGAATTATCAAAGCTTAGATCCGCTGGAGTTCTTATACGAATGTCTCATGAGCGAAGTTGCTCAGTGCTGTGAACCGAGCTTTCTATGAGCACGTGGAAGATCGGGTTGGGGCAGTACGCAACGAGAGGCTGAAGACCAGCGAGCAGCTACACTTGTCCATCCCGGACACTACGTCGGCGCTCGTTGCATCCTTTGGTTGGACGTTGTGATTGCTGTGGAACCACACCAAGACATTGGCGCCGGAAGAATGCTGCATGGCGATCCGAGTCTTTTGGTCCATCCCGAGATGAGATAGGGGCATTCGCTCGAGTTTGTGCTTGACCCTGTCACTCGCCCAAATCTTACGATTGCTTTACCGACAGCAACCGAAAGAACGCTTTTGGCTGCTTACTAGGAATCATCGACCGAATAAATGGATTTTTTCAATAGCTCTTTGAAGACGAGCAGCATGCCATTGATGATAAAGACGTTGCATAAACGGATATTTCCGAAAAACTAAGGTATGGGTAGAAAGCCAGATTTCGATCGTCGTATTTGTCAGTACCCATTCAACCCAGTCGAAAAAAACTATGAAGCGCTTGTGTATTTCTTAAGTATTTTGTACTTGAATGTTCTAAGTCTTTTTTCAAATGAGTACATAAACCTCGTTAAGCGCGGTACATAACAAAAAAGAAAATACCGCTTAAGTGTTTTTCTTGTAATGTAATTCATTTTGTAGGCAATAATAGCGTCTTTTTTATACGAAGATATGTCATATTGAAAATTGTCGTTTTTTATCAAATTTAAAGTGACATCTAAAAAATTGATGAAAACAATCATCTTTACGTCTTTTGATAAATGTCTTGATAAATCAAAACATATCTTTCTGCCATTGGCTAATCGTTTATTAAAATTTTTTTGATGTGTTAAAGATTCGGGTACGCATCTGTAGTAATAGAGAATTTTAGGGATATATACAAACTTTGGTGCTGACTTGGCAACTTTCAGACAGAAGATTTCATCTTCAACTACATTTTTGTCTTCTGTAAATCTTATATCTCTAATTGCTTCAACTTTGTACAGTTGTTTCCAAACCATCCCTCCGCAACTGTACGTTGATTTCCATTCTCCATAAGAAAAAATCATTTTTATGAAGTCTTTTTCAGAAAGAAATTTTTCGGGATAAAAATTTTTCTCCTCGCAGGTTTCATTGATGCTGGCATATCCACAAATTGAAACATCAGCGTGATTCTTTATTAAGCTACAAATATGAGAATTCAAAAAGGATGGGTCAATATAATCATCGCTGTCAATAAAAGAGATATAGCTGACCTCTTTATCTTTAAGTGCAAGATTTAATCCTACATTTCTAGCTGCTGCTTGGCCTTGGTTGTTTTGATCTATAACTATGATTCGGCTATCTTTTTTCTTATAAAGGTCCAATATTGCGCTTGTGCTGTCAGTAGATCCATCATTTATTATGATTGTTATGAAGTTGCTGTAGTTTTGATTCAAAATGGAATCTAAGCACTGAGAAATATATTTTTCCGCGTTGAAAGTGGGGATGATAAATGCGGCTTTCTCTTGGCAGTTCATGGCTTCTTTGTATCTCAGGAAAAATTAAATATTTGATATATGAATGTGACGAATAAATTTTGATATGTAATGTTTTCTTTGTAAGAAAAGTACAAATAAAAGAAATATCATTGTAAATAATAATATTTCAGAATCAACACCCTTGCGCATCGCTTTACGCTTAGCGTCATTTAATTTAACACTTCGACTGTTGTTGTTTGGTGTAGGTAGATTACGCGAACAGAATATTTTTTACAAAAAGCAACGAGCAACGATCTGCTCCTTGTTTGAACTTTTTTAACTTGGTGTTGATGGTAAGTAATTTATTTGATGGCAGATCATATACATTAACAAATGAAATGAACAGATAGCATCAGGCAAACTTATATATTCTTTTTGAACTTTTTCGTTCTTTTTTTCTCAATAGCTCAACCTGGACACCGATATAACTACTAGGCCAGAAGATCACCGCCAACCTGATCGCATTTTTTCCCCGAGCCAGATGCCTGTGCCTATTCTTCCTGACAGCGAACTTTTTCGCAAGATTCAGCATGATCTCGTCGACACTGTCCATCAACGTGGCGCAAGACTGTCGGCAATAGTGCTCAATATGTTCGAATTGCAGAGCCCGAGCTTCCCTGTTTTGCTGAGGTTTTGTTGCTATCTTAGATAGGGAACTTGCTCAAATGTACAGCAGGTATCGTGGCGAATGCTCTTCAAAACGACTTGCCTCCAATTTCGTTGCTTTGGTTTGCGTGGCAATGTCCGCGAGGAAATCAATATTGACGGCGTTGCAGATGCGCCTTCTGGCGTGCTCAAGATAGATCAGTATCGTGATGTCTCGCCCCGAAACTCATATCCGATTTCAGACTTGTCCGTCTCGGATGCTGACCCGACCGCACCAGATATTTTTGCCGACAAGTTCACCGGCTTTGTTGAGCGCATTTCGACGCACGCAGATGACTGCGTTGTCACTATGCAAGTCAATGGCAATGAAATTCTTCTGCGGGATAGAAATATTTGCTGTAAGATGCACGCTCAGGTCTCCTTTCTGTTAGCGCAAAAAATGGAAATTTTATGAGACCTGGTTGGGCTACGTAGCTTCGGTTGCGTGGCCCTTTTTCTTTGGTGATTTCCGGCAGTCAGCAAACTCTCTAAAAGCCTCTATGCCGAGAAACTCACGTCCGTCTCCAAGTCTGAAATCGGATATGAGTTTCGGGGCAATTTAAAGGCCGCTTGACACGCTGCGCTGGTACTTCTAAAAATCTCCTTGTATTTCGAAAGCATTTTATGACTGGGAGAGCCGCCAGTGTGATAGATGTCAGACCCGCGCAGACGCACTCTGTTTTGTAACATTTCCTTCTTGAAGTCTTGGTCCGCCATGCCGTACAGACGCTGCGCGACAATGCACTTGAGTATGAAAAGGGAAACCATCGCTCGGCAGCCGACACGGCTCAACTGAGAGCTCGATTTGCCTCCGCGTTGAACGCTGTAGGAATCAATGGCTTCGCTGATTTGAGCCCTTTAAGCGTCAAAATGGAACGGTTCATCAAGTCGCAACAGGTTTTTATCGCCTTTTTGGCTCGGTAAAGGAAAAGATCGCTTGCAAAAAGATCCTACTGGGCGTTGGAGTTATCTTATACTCTGCTCATAGTGGATTTTTCAGGTGGTTTTGTTGAATAAATTCAATCTAACTTAGTGAATCCGTTTTTTTGCTCCGCTCGCTACTCTCTGCAGAACTGGGGGAGTATGGGAGGCTTTAATGATCCTTATTTTTCCGTATTGATCAAAGAATGATTATTAGTTCTTTTTTTTTGAAATTTTGAAAGTAAAATAAAGTAAAGAATCTATCACTTATTAGGAAAAATACTTTTGAGAAATGAGTCAACATGGAGATAGAAGTCAAAATTTAAGTCTCTTATTTTTTTTACTTTAGAAAAAAGCTTATTTTTGACTGTGGTGTCAACTACAGTAGAATTCTTAGATAATGGTGTCCAAGTTTCGCTTTTCAGATTAAGGCCAAAGCAGTCATAATCATTTTGACAAAAAACAGCAAAAACAGGAATATCGAACGCGCTTGCTAAATGCACAATTGATGTGTCCGGACTGATAATTCCTGATGATTTTGATATTATTGCAGCAAGTTGAAAAAAATTTATATCTTCAATAGAACATAAATTAGGAGAATTTATTTTGCGCAAGTCATAATTTGGAGAGTAATGTACAACAAATATTCCCCTTTCTATGCAGGCTCGAATAATTGACAATATTTGCTTTAAAGAAAAATTTCTAGATTCAGAGGAGCCTACCGTGTTTAAGTATATAAATCTTTTGTTGGATAAGTTAAATTTATCCAGGAATTGCTTCGCATATAATTTGTCTGCGTTGAAGAGTTCAATGCAGGGAAGAATGCGTTCGCATGAACTATTGGTTAATGCTTCTACAACCTTTGCGTATCGGTTTGATATGTGAGGTATTTGCGAAATGTCAATGTATTGGTCAAAAACATTTAAGTGGTTTAATATATTGGAGCAAGTAATTGACCAGCAGTTAAGGAAATTAATATATTGTATATTGTGTTGCTTTGTAACATTCCAGTCTAAATCGACTACGCAGTCTATGTTTTTTGGAGCAGTAAAAGGTTTTTTCGTAACATCTATTATTTTTAGGCTGGAAGAAATGCGTTGGAAACGATCAATAAGATCTGTGCAGGTTCCAATAATTAAGTTTAAACCTCTTGATCTTAATGTAGTAATAAGGCCGGAAAAATAGAGAAAGTCCCCCCATCCAGCTTGGAAGTGTATTATAAGGACGTTATGAATGATTTTTGGCGGTGTATGTCTATTGGGGTATTCTGGATTGTGTTTTTTTAAAAAATTAACTTTTCGATGTATAAGTCTTTTTCTATTTAGTTCTCTGAGATATGTGACTATTTTGATTGTGGCAGAGTGCATAATGGCTAAGTAAAAGAAGTGCTTATTTATGTTTGATAATTGAGTGAAGCCATATATATTTTGGCAGACAAAGTCAAAAAGACTTTATCTGCTTTCTAGGAATTGTTCTTTAGTCCACTAAAATGCAACTTGGCCTCGTTCAATGCGTCGTAGGTCAGCGTGAACCATCATTTGACAAAGTGTTTCCCAAGTAACAGTGGGTTTCCAATTTAAGGTATCCAAGGCCTTTTGAGGATCTCCGATCAGCAGATCAACTTCTGCTGGGCGAAAATACTTAGGATTAATTTTGACCAAGACCTTTCCTGTCTTTTTGTCAACACCAACTTCATTCATGCCTTCACCACTAAACTCAATTGGTATATGTGCAGTCTCGAAAGCTGCTTTGGCGAAATCACGAATCGATGTCGAAGTATTTGTTGCTAGCACAAACGTATCTGGTTGATTGCTTTGTAGCATTTTATACATACCCTCAACATAGTCCCCGGCAAATCCCCAGTCGCGCTTTGCATCTAAATTGCCTAATTCGAGAAAATCTTGTTTTCCATGTTTTATCATGGCCACGGCATGAGTAATTTTACGTGTTACAAACTCTAGCCCTCTTAGTGGAGACTCGTGATTAAACAAAATTCCACATGACGCAAATATGTTATAGCTTTCTCTATAATTAATAGTCATCCAATGAGCATACAATTTTGCAACTCCATATGGAGATCGTGGCCAAAAAGGAGTTTTTTCATTTTGTGGTATAGCTTGAACTTTGCCAAATAGTTCAGAGGTGGATGCTTGGTAGTAACGTATATTTGGGTTGACCATTCGTATGGCTTCAAGCAGGTGCGTGGCTCCAAGTCCGGTAATATGTGCTGTGGTAACTGGTTGTTCAAACGAAATTCCTACAAAAGATTGCGCAGCAAGATTATATATTTCATCTGGTTCACAAGCTTCTACCATTCGAATTGCGCCAGCCTCATCTGTGAGATCGAAATCAATTAGTTTAAGATTGGGGTGATTCCGAATACCTAATTCCTCAATTCTCCACATGTTGGGAGATGATAACCGGCGAACAGTTCCGTAGACCTTATATCCTTTCTCTAATAAGAGTTTGGATAAGTATGCTCCATCCTGTCCAGTGATGCCTGTAACAATTGCTTTCTTCATAACTCTATCTCAAAAAAGTTAATTTAAAGACGTCCATATTTGTCATCTAATCTTTCAATGTCGTCTTCAGAAAGATTAGTGCCAGTCTGAACTTCAATTATATGTAAGTCACAATCCTCACTATTGGTTAAGCGATGGAGTTCGTGACACGGTATTCGAATTGATTCTCCTGCAGTAAGATTCAGCACTTTTTCTCCAATTTGTACTGCTGCGTGACCACTAATGATTGTCCAATTTTCATCACGATATTTGTGTCTTTGTAAGGACAGTTGTTCACCTGGATAAACAACAATGTGTTTCACTTTACAGTTCTGACACTCATGTAAAGTATCAAACCATCCCCAAGGTCGATTTATTTTTCTATGTGCTAGAGCCTGACTAATCTTATTTACTTTAAGATCTTCGACGATTTCTTTAACAAATTGCGTATGATCAAGGTCTGTTACAAGAACTGCATCACATGTTTCTACAACAGCTAAGTTTTGAACACCATTTAGTACTATAGGTCTTGATGTAGCCAGAGCTAGACAATTACGAGATTTCCGTAGAAAAGCTTGCCCTAATGCAAAGTTATTTTTGGTATCTTTTGGTAGATTGTCATGCACTGCTTTCCATGACCCAAGATCGGACCAAAAGCCGTCAAACGGAATAACAGAAATGTCTATTTGGTGAGATTTGGCATTTTCTATTACGGCGTAGTCGATTGAATCTTTAGGAATTGATTCAAATGCTGATTCGGATACAGTAATCTCATGTTCAGAAACAAGTCGGCGGGACTTCCAGGCTTCTTTAGCGGCGAGCTCGATATCTGGTCTACATTGTTTCAAAGCATTTAACCATGTGGATGATTTAAGGATAAATATTCCAGAGTTCCAAAGATAAGTTCCATCCTTTAAATATGTAATTGCCTTTTCTAGGTTAGGTTTTTCAGTAAAAGAGTCTACCCTGATAGGAACTTGAGAAACAGCTACGCTAGTTGTTTTGATGTAACCATAGCCTGTCTCAGGAAATGTTGGTTTGACCCCCAATAGTACGATTTTTCCACATTCAACGGATTCAGTAGCTAGATTAATAGCCTGGAGAAGTTTTGCATCATCCATAATTTGATCTGATGGAAGCACAACTAATATTGGATCGTCTCGCTCTGTGGCCAAAGCAGCCATTGTTAAACTAGCGGCTGTATTTCTTGGCGTAGGTTCTAGAAACACTGAGTACGTTGTATTAGAAATCTGTAGCTGATTTTTGATCAAAAAACGATATTCATTTAAGGCGACAATAAATGGCGGTAGAACTTTTACATTATTCTGTGATTTTTGAATTCTCTTCAAAGCTAACTGAAATAGGCAATTTCCCCATAAATTGTTTATTGGGAAATCTACAAATTGCTTAGGTAAATTTTGCCGACTTATCGGCCACAACCTAGTTCCAGACCCGCCACAAAGAATAACCGGTTTAATATTGCTTGTCATTGGTTTTTTTTATGGTTGCTTGGTTAATGAGGTTTTCAAATTGCTTAAAGCTTTCTTGCCACGAAGTTATTTTAAAAGGCTCGCGGACGGTAAACAACTCTGGGTTCTGCCATTCTTTTGAAAGAATTTTACTCAGACCTTCTGCGCCGTTTGAAAAATAGTTCAGAGCGTTGCCTCCAATTTCTCGAAATATGGGGAGATCTCGAACAATAACAGTTTTATTGTAATTCAATCCTTCCATTGCTGCGAGCCCAAATCCTTCTGCTTCACTTGCAAAAACGACTCCACGACATTGTCGATATAGAGCATCTAGTTCAGTATCTGATACGCCTTGGAACCAAAATAAATGTGTCCCGTATTCGGCATGATTTTTAATGCGATTTGCAAGATCTTTAACATTCCATCCTTCTCGGCCAACGATCACAAGAGTGGCCATAATTCCGTTTCGCCACAAAATTTCGAAAGCATCTAATAAATCCGCATATCCTTTTCTTGGTTCAACTGTGCTTACTTGTATATAGTACTTGTGACTAATTAACTTTGACGGAATGGATATCTGTTTAATGTTTTTTTTCGAAAAATTTCCTCCTAAGTGGAATACACCTTTATGAGCTTTGCACTCTAGTTTACTCTGTGTAATCCATGCTTCAAATGCATTTTGCGTTGCGTACGAAATGGAAAATATGCCGTCGGCTCGTTGAGTAACCTGTTGCAGCCATTTTGGAAAGGTTTTTTGAAAGTTCGATGTTGTAAATTCAGGGTGTTCTATCGGGATTAAATCATATAATATTGAGCCAATAAATCCTCCGGCATTTCTGAACGAATTTTGATAGAGATGCTCGTGTTCCCATTCGGCTGTATTTGGTTGAGTATATATCAACCAATCTCCTTCTTGAACTGTGATTTCAGGATCTTCGGAAAGGCCTTCAGTTGAGAAAGCGGAAGGGAGATCCATACCTTCTTTCTTAAGCCAGTTTAATGCTACTCGATAACAACATGATTGATAATCTAGTCGAACCGGAATAAAAGGCGTAGCTGAAAATTTTAGTCCTTGCTTGCAAAGTTCACGTATTACTCGAGGAATGCCAGTGTTGTTTGCACCAAATGGTAGATCGCCAACTGAAAAATAAACAAATGATCTACGCGGAGAAAGTTCTTTTTTTACGTGTAGATGGCCTCTGATTTTTTTTGCGCTAGTAAATATAGGAATAGGGCCGAGATACCATTTGTATCTAAAATTCATTTTTGTTTGACGAATTATAAATGGCTTCTTAACTAGAAACCAAACTTGAAGATTTCCAATTGTTAATGACTGCCAATTCTTAGTCAGATGAGAAAGAAATTTCCCTTGTTTATATAAATTGAAAAATTCTTTTGCGTCTTTTGTGTAGCTGAATTCTGCTAGGGTCTGATTGCAATTTATCATAGTGGACTCATGAATTATTTTTGTATTTTTTCGGATGGATATAGTTTAAAAAGAATGTTTCTTATAACTTGATCAATGTCTGCTTGATGTTTCCCTGACTTTATTAAGTGATCAAATTCTGGTTTAGTAATGAAAAAATTCCAGTGATTTGGGAAATTTTTTTCTTCCCAATTTCCTCTTCCTCTTCCGAAGTGCGCAATAGCTAGATACAAAAGTATTGCGTCGACAAGGAAATGTCTGATTCCTTCATCTGACCAAGTGACCACATTCCCATTGGTTCCCTTTTGGTGGTTGTAAGCAAAGGCTAGACTCGCTCCGCCGAGTGCGCCCACGATTGTTCCAACTAATGTTCCAAGCCCCATTGACAAACCTCCTGTTGCGAGATCAGTCGCTAGGCCACTGACAGTTCCTGAGCCAACTGCTCCAGCAATCGCAGCTGGAGCGAGCGCAACTGTACGAGTGATCTTCCAGTCGGTTTGCATACGCCGTAATATTTCTTTCCGGACTCCTTTCCCTGTGAGCGAATTGATGGCTATCAATTTATCTGTTAGTGCGCAGAATTCATCAGCAGCTCGTGACGCAAGGGCTGTTTGAGCTGCACCGAGAGGGTCTTGGAGGGTTTCATTTTTAAAAAGTCCAAGTCGTTTGCCAAGAAATTTGATCTGATCCCTAACCGATGCGCTTTCTGCTATTTCGTGATCTTTTGCAAGTTTCTCTATATAGTGAGCCATAGCTTGGATACTTGCACTGTATGCTGCTTGCCGCTTTCTCGACCATGCTTCTCGCAATGCATCAAATGTTGCGTGTAGTTCTTCAGGTAGGGCTGTTGAGATAGCATCAAAAAGCGCGTATTCCTGAACCCAACACCGCGCAAAAGCATCCATCGGAAGTACTGAGCTCACAATCGGATATGCTGACATAGCATCTTTCCAGCGGTTTACATCTGCTTGTTCAGCTTTCGGAGGTTTTGGTTCTCCCATTTGGTTGAGCAACACAATTACTGGTTTGCCGATCCATTCCAGAATTCGCATCTCAGCGCTTACATAGGGAGCAGAGTCTGGTAACTCAGTTGCATTGACAAGATAAAGCACAACGCTTGATGTTTCTTTAACGTGTTTGAGTGCTTTTTGATTGAGCCAGAGAGATTTGTTAGCTACACGATCCCAAACTTCAGATAAGAACCAACCTACTGGATTGGCTCTGCCTTCCAAACGCTTCGCGAGAGCAACAGAATTGCCAAATCCCGGCGTATCCCAAAGGATGAGTTCACATCCTTCAGGGGTACGAGCCAATACATAGTCATCGGTTGTTTCAGTGACATGAGCGCGATCAGCAACCTCGCCAATATCTCTGGACAGCAACGTACGCGCCAATGTCGTCTTGCCAATATTGGTGTGACTGACCAAACTCAAATGAATTCGCATCGGATCATTGCTCATTGTTCAGTTCCTTATTGTCAGTCACTGGAATGATTTTATTTGACGAAATTCGAGGAGCTGCCCAAGCTCGAATTTTCTTGATTGCTTCTAGTTGAGACTCGCAAGCGTCACGTAAAACAAACAGTTTGATCTGATGCGCATTGCTCAATGCTTCCCAAGATTCTTGTCGTTCCTTGATGCGTGACGGCATAGAAGAGAAACGTTGAGCAAATTCCTTCATGTCAAGAAGTGCAGCAAAGACTGCATCCCCCTCGGACTCATACGCTTGACGCAGACGTTCAATGACTGCGCCGTGCACTTCTTCTTCCGGCGTTTCAATGCCATCAAACCAGACTATAACGATCGGCTTACGGGGGCTGGTAGGGATGGCTGGAATGCACGATTCTTCATCGTCAAAGTCAACGGACTTAACCTCTGAGTCCTCTGCATTTCCCCAATGCTTGCAAAGCGTAGAGGTTGTTTGATCCCGCAAGGGACGATTCACGGACGATGTGACAATCAATAAGCTTCCCAGAACGGCGTCCTGCGCGCATTGGACAAGAATGTTTTCGTAGTAGGGCGACTCAATAGAAAGAGAGGTTTGTGTTTTAAAACGTCCCATTCGCCACGTGTCAAAGCAGGCGAAGATCAGGCGAGGAACAATAACGACAACTCCCATCAGAATCATCATTCGAATGAGCCAGGGAGCTGCTGAAACAGGACTTTCGAGATATGGGAGACGGTCTGCCCGCATTTCAACTATCTGAGCAAGATCAGGCATGGGCAGCAGAGGTCCAAAGGCGGGTATAAGCCCATATGTGTAATCAATGAAGGCCTTTACGCTTTCAGGGCTTTCGGCAAGCCATGTGCTCTCCCACCCAGCCCAGTAGGACGTACCGAAACCACGTACCAGAAGACTCATGATGATTCCCAAAGCAAAGAAAAGGGCTGCGAAATGCAGGGTACGGGCTACGTTCATGCGAATCAGCGGCGCAACAAACGACGACCATTCGCTGTAGAAGTGCGACTTGAAACCGGAACGACGCAATGTGCCGTAGCTCGTTTTTTGAACAAATGCGTTGAGGCTGCTTCGCAACGGCAACGCAAATCGATTGGTTCCGGTTCCGACCAGGCCGATTGCGCAGCAAAACAGTGCGATGTAGACAACAAGATTCCAGAGGATCACTCCCCAGTAGGGAGGTGAGAGCAGATTGACAATGTGCTCGGGACTTGCAATGCGATCCGTCAAGGCGCCGAGCACGAAGGCCAGAAGAACAAAGAGAGGTGAGAAGAATTGGGGCAGGCGAGCTTTAGTGCTGACGGTCGTGTTAACGCCGCGCTCAGAAGCCGTACGTAACACGACCTTGGCGCGCTCAGTCAAAAGCTTCACAGCATCGGCGGATTCGCCGACCGTATGGGCGGCACGAAGACTCGCGGCCTCAGCGTCTGCTGACGTCCACTTGATGTGAGCGTCATTGGATTCCTCAATAGCCTTGGCAAGCAGAATCAGTTTTGCCTGTTGGAGTGTTAGTCGAACCGACGTTTGTTTGCTTTTTGCCATAGCAATGAGAAATCCTCTGATATTGGTTCAAACCCCTATTTTAGGTGAGAGTGCTTAGTTGCGCTCTAGATTCGAGCCATTTGCACGGCGTCAACCAGTTCATTTGTCGCTGCACCGGGATCCTTTTGTCCGCATATAGCAGAAACAACAGCAACCCCATCGGCTCCGGCACGAATCAAATCGCCAACAATGGGTACTTTGACGCTGCCGATGGCAACAACGGGACAGGGTTTGCGTGAGGCCAGTATTGCGAAACCATCAATGCCAAGCGCATCGCTTGCATCCGGTTTTGTGCTCGTCGAGAAAATCGGTCCGATTCCAAGATGATCAACCAAACGAATATCGACTGCAGAGAGTTCCTGTTCGTTGGATACAGAGAGTCCTAGTACCTTTTCGTTGCCGATGATGGCGCGAGCATCGCTGGGAGATAAGTCGTCCTGCCCGATATGCAAGCCTTCGGCATCAACGGCAAGGCATACATCGGCATGATCGTTGATGATCAGAGGAACATGAAAGTCGGCGAGAACCGCCTTCAGTGCACGGCCGCACTCAACCAGGGCCCTCTTTTTCCAATGCGGGGCGCGCAATTGAACGCATGTGGCGCCATTTTGTACTGCCGCGCGTGTAGTGGCGATCATGCCTTGAGCACCACCACACAAATCGGGGTCCAGTACCAGATATACAGAAAGATCGATGGGTTGTCGCATCAATAAAAGTCCTTGGCCTGCAGAAGGTTCAGAGCGTCAATGTATGCCACGGCAAAGCTACCCGGACCACGTGCTACGCCGGCAGCCTGTTGTGCGGCACGTTTGGCTAGCGCACAAGCAGAAATGACGGCTTCAAGGGGATGTTCGGTTTGAGCAACGAAGGCTGCCACCATGGCTGACAGGGAGCAGCCGGTTCCAACCACAAGCGTAGCCTTAACGGAGCCGCCGGTACAAGAAAGAATTTCCTTGCCGTCGGTAACGTAGTCGGTTTTACCGGTGACGCAAACGATGGTGTTGTACTCACGAGCAAGTTTGACGGACGCTTCAAGAGCGGCATCACTAGAGTCGGTACTGTCAACCCCCTTACCGCCTTTGCCCATTCCTGCAAGGGCCAAAATCTCTGAGGCGTTACCGCGGATCACCGTCGGGTGAAGCGCCAAAAGGCCTTGGATCATTTTGTCACGCCAGGGAATAACACCGGCTGCAACCGGATCCAGTACCCAGGGAACATTGTGTCGAACGGCACTTTTGGCAGCCAGATGCATGGCTTCCAACGAATCCGGACGGGGAGTGCCGACATTGATTAGCACGGAAGAAGAAATTGCGGCAAAGTGTGCGGCTTCTTCACAGGCGATGACCATAGCGGGCGATGCGCCCATCGCAAGCAACACGTTTGCCGTGATCTCCTGCACAACATCATTGGTTATGCAGTGCACGAGCGGCGCTACCTGTTTCACATGGAAGAGGTGTGTCGCAATGGTTTCCGGTTCTACGGCACGAACAGGAGGCAAAGTGAATTCAGACATACAGCAGAAGAAAAGAGATGAAGTTGAAAAATCAAAGGGAACTGATGGCGCGCGTCAGCATATAGCCGGCAAGAACCAAAAGCATGCAGGCAAAGATGCGCTTTAAGGGTTTTGTGTCGATGCTGTGAGCGACCTTGGCACCGAAAGGCGCCGTAAAAATGCTTGCTGCTGCCACAGACAATAAAGCTGGCAAATGGATGTAGCCCAACATCATGGGAAATTGCGGGAGCCCCGGTTCACCCCAGCCTGTAATGATGTAGCCGAGCGTTCCGGCAGCTGCAATGGGAAAGCCCAAGGCGGCAGAGGTTCCTACGGCGTTATGCATTTTGACATTGCACCACACCATGAACGGAACGGAAATGAAGCCACCCCCGGCGCCGACCAATGCCGAGACAACTCCGATGCCGGTACCGGCGCCAAACATTCCTGCCATTCCCGGAAGAGTTCTTTTGGGTTCCGGTTTGGAGTTGATGAACATCTTGACAGCGGAAAAGCCGACAAAACAGACGAAGACGAGAGAAATCCAGAAGGTAGGGAGAAGGCTGGAGATTTTGGCCCCGAGAAGGGCACCTACCAAGATACCGGGTGCCACTGCTGCAACAATGTGCCAGAGCACTGCACCGCGCTTGTGATGCGCTCGCACCGAAGAAAGCGACGTGAACATGATGGTAGCCAAAGATGTCGCGATGGCTGTATGAACGATGGCTGTATCAGGCACGTCGGCATAGACCAAAAGCATGGTCATGAAAGGCGTGAGCACCATGCCCCCGCCGATACCGAGGAGTCCGGCCAAAAAACCGGTACAGGCGCCTAAACAAAGCAAAGCCGCAACAATTTCCCAAGACATGGATACGCTTCCCGCAGAATTGTCGAATCGCGGCGTACATGATACCTGCGTCAAAGAGGGCAGAGCGAGGTCGGGGCAGGAATTGACGAAGGCGGGAAAAGGAAGACCCTGTGGTTTCCGGCTACGTTACCTGAACCGAAAGGTCAGGGTGGCCGCGGCTGGAGCGGAAAACGGAGCGGACAACGCGTGCCCGCTGCACTATCGGCTCTCAAGTTAAACGGCCTTGCACGAATGCATAGGTTAGGAACATTGGAGCCGCTGGTGAAACTTCACAGGGTAGGACAATTATAAGAAAGGCCGCTTATTTTCAGCGGCCTTTCGGGGAACATTTACACAAAAGCAGGAAAAATTCAGCTTTCGAGAGCGGGATCCAGAGCTTCATCGCACTTCATGCGAAGAGCGGCAACACGCGAAACAGTTGCTTCATCGACAGGGACCTGACCGAGACGGCCGGTAATGGAGTCAAAAGCGATCTGCAACGACGCCATCACGGCAACGCGTTCAGGGGTAAGCGAACGATTGGCCGAGCGTACTTGAGATGCACGCGTATTGAGGATTTCGGCGGCGCTGCGTAGATTCTCAACGTCTTCCTCGGAAACCTCGAAAGGATACTCGCGATCCAAGATGGTGAGTTTGATGCGTGGCATGCTTTATGACTCCGATTTTCTACCTGACAATGTTCCGATTAAGCAGAAGGCTGTTCCGTCTGCTGGTCGGCCGTCAGAGAGACGATCAGCGAATCGATGCGGCTACGCACGGCGGCAGCTTCTTCCTCGAGCAGTTCGACAGCGGCGGTCTTGTCTGCAAGCTGAGCCTTGAGGGCTGCGTTTTCAGCCTTCATTTCGTTGTAGGCCTGCACAAGGCGGGCGACGGAAGATTCAAGTTTGTCAAGCTGGTCGTTCATTTGTTACCTCGTTAGAGCATGCGCTGATTTTTTGCGCACCTAGGAAAAGTTTGCCTGCGAATTTTGCCACTCAACGCGTTTGTCTGCGCGGCTTTTTACGCGGAAAAACAAATTCAGTTGAATCCGAGTACGTCGGACATAGAAAAAAGTCCGTTGGGTTTGTCTTTCAGGAAGCGCGCAGCTGTTACGGCACCTTGTGCGTAGCCTGCACGCGAACCCGATTTATGGCTGATCTCAATGCGTTCACCGGGGCCGGCAAAAATCACGGTATGGTCACCGACAACGTCCCCGCCGCGCAGGGCAGCAAAGCCGATGGCTCCATTAGGACGTTCACCGGTATGTCCTTCTCGACTGAGAACTGCAACCGAATCGAAATCAACGCCGCGTCCTTGAGCCACACGTCTCCCCATTTCAAGAGCCGTGCCGGAAGGCGCATCCACCTTGTGTTTGTGGTGCATTTCAACGATTTCACAGTCGTATTGCGAGAGCAAGGCGCCCGCAATTTCCAAAAGCTTTAAAACGGAATTGACACCGACGCTCATGTTGGGCGCGAATACGACAGGAACAGACCTGGCCGCTTCCACAATTTTCTCCTTGCTTTGCGCGTCAAAGCCGGTCGTGCCGATCACGACGCCGATATTGTGAGCAACGCAGAAGGGCAGATAGGCAAGCGTAGCCTGGGGACGCGTAAAGTCAATCAAAACATCGGCTTTGGCAAGGTCCTGAACGTCATCCGAAATCAAAATCCCGGTCGTTTTGCCGATTGCCGCACCGGCATCCGTGCCGATTTCGGTAACTCCGGGAGCTGTGACGGCAGCTGCGAGTTCAAGGTCATCGCTACAGAGAACGGCCTCAATGATGAGCTTGCCCATGCGACCGGTTGAGCCGGAAACAGCGATTTTCACGGTTTGACTCCTTACTGATCTTCAGGACGCACGAGAGGCGTCGGAGCGAAGTCCGTTTCGCGGCCGAGAATCATTTCGTCCGCCTGTTTTTCGGTCGGAACGGGACCCGCTTCAATCTTGGTGAGAATGTCCTGTTCATCGAAGTAAAGCGTGACGCGGCGCATCTGAATGTCGCCGTAGCGGGGATTCAGATAGTAGGTGTAGTCCCAGCGATTGCGATGGAACTGACTTTCAATGAGCGGTTCTCCCATCAGGAAGAGAACTTGCTGACGAGCCATGCCGACTTGAAGCTGGTCAATCATTTCTTTGGTGACCAGGTTGCCTTGGTGGACATCGGTACGGTAGACGTAGCTATTGAAGTTGCAGCCGGACAGCGCGATCAAACCGACGGCAAGAGGAGCGGTGATAAGAAGTGTGCGCAAGGACATGTGAAAAGCAGGCGAGAAAATGCCTCGAAATTCGTAAATTGAAAACTTCCCGTTATGATAGCGAGTATCGGATTGAAATGAGCCTCTTGAGGATAGCCAATGAGCGTAAATAATGAACATGAGATGCTTGAGCCCGAACAGGAACTCAAAAATGTGGGGCTTAAAGCAACCGCGCCGCGCATGCGAATTTTGGAGCTTTTCCAAAAAGCACAGGAAGCAGGAGCTGTGCGACACTTGACTGCAGAAGACATCTACAAGCAGTTAGTTGCCGAAAACATTGAGGTGGGACTCGCTACCGTCTATCGCGTTCTTACCCAGTTTGAAGCGGCGGGGCTCATCGTTCGTCACTATTTCGGCAATGACCGCGCCAGTTATGAAATGGACGATGGGGCGCATCACGATCACATTGTCTGCACACGATGCGGCCGCGTCGAAGAGTTTGTCGATAAAGAAATCGAAAAACGCCAGAAACAGATCGCCGTACGTCTTGGTTTTGAACTCGAAGGGCACTCGCTGTCCCTGTACGGCGTTTGTGAAGATTGCCGTAAAAAAGAAAAGGCGCGTCGTAAATAGGACGCTCCTTAGCGAATTTAAAAATAAATAACCGGACTGGAGCTGGTAGGCTCGAGTCCGGTTATTTTTACGACACTGCAAGAGTAGGCCGGTTATTCTTCCACCAACACCGGGCTCACGCCCACGCTGTGGAAGCCCGCATCGACATAGGCTACATTGCCCGTGATGCCGCTTGCCAGATCCGAGAGAAGGAAGGCGGCAGTATTGCCGACTTCATCAATCGTGACCGTACGGCGCAACGGAGCGGAGTGTTCCATGTAAGTCAGAATCTTCGAGAAGTTCTGGATGCCGGAGGCTGCCAGCGTCTTGATCGGACCGGAGCTGATGGCATTGGCGCGAATGCCTTTGGGGCCGAGGCTGCCGGCCAGATAACGGGTGGAGGCTTCCAGAGCAGCCTTGCAGACGCCCATGGTGTTGTAGTTGGGAACGGTGCGTTCACTGCCGATGTAGGTGAGAGCCAAGATGGAGGCGGCACGACCTTCCATCAGCGGAAGAGCAGCCTTGGCCAGCACCGGGTAGGACAGCGCGGAAATTTCCATGGCCGTGCGGAAGGATTCGCGGCCGACGCCATCAAGGTAGTCCCCGGCAATGCATTCACGCGGAGCAAACCCGATGGAGTGCACAAACCCGTCCAGACCGCCCCAACGTTCCTTCAGTTCACCCATCACGTTGGCGATCTGATCATCTTTGGTGACGTCCATTTCAAGGCAGATGTCGCTGCCGAATTCTTTGGCAAATTCAACGATACGGTCGTGGAAGCGTTCGCCGACGTAGGTAAAGGCGAGCTCGGCTCCTTCGCGGTGGCAGGCGCGGGCAATGCCGTAGGCGATCGAACGGTTCGACAACACGCCCGTGATCAAAAGTTTCTTGCCTTGCAGAAATCCCATGATTTATTCCTCGGTAAGGATTTTTGTTTTTAGCGAATCTTCAACCGTTGTCCGATTGAGATTCGAGTTGTTCTCAAATTGTTGATGATACGGATTTTAGAGACGCTGGTACCGTACTTTTTTGCAATTGAAAAAAGTGTCTCTCCGCGTCTGACAACGTGTACGTTCTTCCCTGGCGGCGGCTGCGTATTTGCACGCGGCGGAATTACGAGCACGAGGCGCTGCCCGATGCGCAGTCGGGAGCTGCGCAAATTGTTCGTGCGACGAATCGAGCGCTGTGTGATGCCGTATTTCTTGGCGATGGTGTAGATGGAGTCGCCCCGGCGTACGCGGTAGACCACGCGGCGCACTTCCGGAGCCGAAAGTTTGAGTCCGGCGTTGAGTTCTTCCTGCGCGATTGCCGGCGCAAGTTGTCCGTTGGCGTCAACAAGCAAAGCAGAACCAGCGAGCACTTTGCGGCCTTTCGGGATGCGGTTGACGCGCCGAAGCTCTTCTTCGGTCATACCCGATTTCAACGCAACGTCTTCAAGTGTTTCGCCTTCTTTAAGGTGATAGAGCACCCAGCTTGACAGTGGCTTTCCTGTGTTGACCCAACTCGCGAGGTTGTCCATGAAGACTTCCAGATTTTCCATCGGAAGCAACATGACTGAGTTGTGGCTTGCAACGATCACGGGCAGATTGAAACCGGGATTGAGCATCCGAAATTCGTTGGGATCCATTTCGGCAAGCTCTGCGGCCGTCTTCATGTCAATGTCGCGACTCTTTGTGACACGAACAAAATAAGGTGCATTTTCAATTTCAGGCAGATTGATGCCGTACTTTTCAGGATCGGCAACGATTTGACGGATTGCTTCCAATCTTGGTACGTAGTAGGCCGTTTCACGGGGCATCCGCAGGTGCGCGTAGTCCGCTTTGCGTCCACGAGCTTTTGCTCTGCGAATGGCACGCGAAACACTGCCTTCGCCCCAGTTGTATGCGGCAAGCGCCAGGTGCCAGTCTCCAAACTGTTGATAAAGCTTTTCGAGGTAGTCCAAAGCTGCACGCGTACTCTGCAGTACGTCTCTGCGCTCGTCCTTCCAGAAATTCTGTTGAAGCGAATAGATGTTGCCGGTCTGAGGCATGAATTGCCAAAGGCCGGAAGCCTTGGCGTGAGAGAGTGCTTCGGGCTGGAAAGCACTTTCTACGAACGGCAAGAGCGCGAGCTCGGTGGGCAATCCCCTTTGCTCTATCTCGTCGACGATGTGATAGAGATACTTGCCGGCACGCTCAAATACGCGTTCGATGTGCCGCGGATTGCGGCTGTAACTTCTCAACGATGTTGTTACGCGGCTATTCTTGAGTTCTGGCATAGCGTATCCGCGGCGGATACGATCCCAGATGTCAACGGGAGGAGATACTTCAGCTTCCGTAGCGGGTAAATCATCGGCTTGCCGCGCTTCCGCAGCCGCAGGTGTTTCTGCGCACGCCACGGAGCCGACAAAGCAAATGCCGGTTACGAAGCAAATCAAAAAATTGCGCAAAGACACCATGAATGCGAGAGAAAAAAGAAAGGTGAGACGGGAAGCGACTCGAAAAGGCGAAATTGTAGCTTGAAAAGCGTACATTTCTGTTTGTGTGCTATGCACGGCACGGGCATAATTCTACGTTCTATTTTCCATTTTCAATCAAAGATCAGGACAAATGGCTCAATATGTCATGACCATGAATCGCGTGGCCAAGGTGGTTCCCCCCAAGCGATTCATCCTCAAAGATATTTCTTTGTCGTTTTTCCCGGGGGCCAAGATCGGCGTTCTGGGGCTCAATGGTGCCGGTAAATCGACGCTGTTGAAGATTATGGCCGGTGTCGATAAAGACATTGATGGCGAAATTACGTGGCAGAACGATCTCAAGATTGGTTATTTGCCTCAGGAACCGCAGCTTGATCCTGAAGCAACGGTTCGTCAGGCTGTGGAAGAAGGCATGGGCGAAGTGATGCAGGCTCAGGCCAAGCTTGATGCTGTGTACGCGGCTTATGCCGAACCGGATGCAGACTTTGATGCACTGGCTGCCGAACAGGCTCGTCTGGAAGCCATTATTGCTGCTGCTGGTACGGATGCTTCCACGCAGATGGAAATTGCAGCGGATGCTCTTCGCCTGCCGCCTTGGGAAGCCAAAATTGGACATCTGTCCGGCGGTGAAAAACGCCGTGTGGCTCTGTGCCGTCTGTTGCTGTCTCGTCCGGACATGCTGTTGTTGGATGAACCGACCAACCATCTTGACGCTGAAAGCGTCGAATGGTTGGAGCAGTTCCTGCACCGTTTCCCGGGAACAGTTGTTGCTGTTACACACGATCGCTACTTCCTTGACAACGCTGCCGAATGGATTCTTGAGCTTGACCGCGGTGAAGGCATCCCCTGGAAGGGCAACTATTCCTCGTGGCTTGACCAGAAGGAAAAGCGTCTGGAGCAGGAAAAGCGCCAGCAAGAATCACGCGCTAAAGCCATCAAGCATGAATTGGAATGGGTGCGCCAGAATCCCAAGGGACGTCAGGCCAAGGCTAAGGCTCGCTTGAATCGTTTCGAAGAGTTGTCTAGCTACGAGTACCAGAGCCGTAACGAAACCAATGAAATCTTTATTCCGGTGGCAGATCGCCTCGGCAATAAGGTTATTGAATTCCACAATGTCAGTAAGGGCTTCGGCGACCGTCTGCTGATCGACGACTTATCCTTCACAATTCCGCCCGGTGCCATCGTTGGTGTCATTGGCCCCAACGGTGCCGGTAAGTCGACGCTCTTTAAGATGATTACAGGGAAGGAACAGCCGGACTCCGGTTCGATTGTTCATGGTGACACGGTCAAGATCGCTGCCGTGGATCAGACTCGTGAGGGATTGCCCAACGATAAGACTGTGTTTGAGGCGATTTCGGGTGGGCTCGACATTCTGCAGGTCGGCAAGTTTGAGATGAGCTCGCGTGCCTATCTCGGTCGCTTTAATTTCAAGGGCGGCGATCAGCAGAAGACTGTGGGCGTTCTTTCGGGCGGTGAGCGCGGCCGTTTGCACCTGGCAGCAACTCTGCTCAAGGGGGGCAACGTGCTATTGCTCGACGAACCCTCGAACGACTTGGACGTTGAGACACTGCGTGCACTGGAAGAAGCATTGTTGGAATTTGCTGGCTGCGCGCTGGTAACCTCACACGACCGCTGGTTCCTCGACAGAATTGCCACGCATATCCTGGCGTTTGAAGGCGACAGTAAGGTCGTGTTCTTTGATGGCAACTACAACGAATACGAAGCCGACAAGAGAAAGCGCCTAGGTGAAGAAGCGGCGCGTCCGCACCGTATTCGCTTCAAGCCTCTCAAGCATTAAGTCATGTTCTGTCTTCCGGCGCATTTCTATACGGGAATGCGCCGGACTGTTCTCGTGCACAAGCCATGTCTGCCAATTTCGTTCATCTGCGTTTCCACTCCGAATATTCCATTCAAGACGGTATCGTGCGTCTCGACCCCATCCTTGAAGAAGTGATGGAGCAGGGAGGCGTTGCTTTAGGTATTACCGACTCGATGAATCTGTTTGGGGCCTTGCGGTTTTATTCGCATGCGATTGCTGACGGCATCAAGCCCATCGTTGGGTGTGATCTGTGGATCACGAATGCGGTGCACGGCAAACGGGACAATCCGTATCGACTGACGGTCTATTGCCAAAATCACGAAGGTTATTTGTCGCTCTGTGAGCTTCTTTCCCGAGGCTGGATGGAAAATCAGTACTTGGGACGTGGGGAAGTCAGACTCGAGTGGTTGACTCTTGAAAATTGCAAGGGACTCATCTGTCTTTCCGGTGGACCGCAAGGGGTGATTGAGCAGCATTTGCTTGAGGATAAAAAGGACGAGGCTCAGGCTGCTCTTGAACAATTGCGGGCGGCCTTCCCGGGGCGTTTTTATTTAGAAGTGCAACGAGCCGGTCGAAAAAACGATGAAGCGGTTGTGGCGCATATTGCCGAGTTGGCTGTTGAGACGGGATTGCCCATGGTGGCGACACACCCGGTGCAGTTCCTGCATCGAGAAGATTTCAATGCTCATGAAGTGCGCTGCTGCATTGCCGGTGGATACGTGTTGGCGGATCCCCATCGTCCGAAGCTTTATACGGAAGAGCAGTATCTGAAGACCGAAGAGGAGATGAGAGCGCTCTTTGCTGACATTCCTCAGGCTATTGACAACACGGTGGTGATTGCTCAACGCTGCAATCTGGACGGAGTTTTGCAAAAGCCTCAGTTGCCGCTGTTTCCGACTCCGGAAGGTGTGTCGCTCGACGAATATATGGTGCAGCTCTCGCATGAGGGTTTGGAGCGCCGTCTTGAGTTTTTGTATCCGGATAAGGCGGAGCGAGATGCTCGCCGCTCGGAATATATCGAACGCTTGGACTACGAGCTCAAGACAATCTCGTCCATGAAGTTTCCCGGTTACTTCCTTATCGTGCAGGACTTTATCAACTGGTCCAAACGAAACGGTGTGGCAGTGGGGCCCGGTCGCGGGTCCGGTGCTGGTTCTCTTGTGGCCTATGCGTTGGGTATTACGGACTTGGATCCGTTGCATTATGGATTGCTGTTCGAACGTTTCCTCAATCCGGAACGCGTTTCGATGCCTGACTTTGACGTTGACTTCTGTCAGCACAACCGTGATCGAACCATTGAGTACGTGAAGCGTACCTATGGTGTGGATGCAGTGAGCCAGATCGTCACATTCGGTGCCATGGGCGCAAAGGCCGTGGTTCGAGACGTTGGCCGTGTGCTCAATATGAACTACAAAAAGGTTGACGAACTGGCCAAATTGATCCCTCAAAAGCCGGGGCTTGATGTGACGCTCGCAAAAGCAGCTGAAATGGAACCCGCGTTTAAGGAAATGGCCGAGAGGGAGGATTATGTTGAGTTGATGAGCTACGCTCAAAAACTCGAGGGCTTGACTCGCAACCTGGGTATGCACGCGGGCGGTGTTCTGATTGCGCCGAGCAAGCTGACGGATTTCTGCCCGCTCTATAACGCAGACGGCAAGCCTGAAAATACGGTCAGTCAGTTCGATAAAAAAGACATTGAAAATGTAGGCCTAGTGAAGTTCGACTTCCTGGGACTGACGACACTTACGATTCTGACGAAGGCTGCAGAGTACATTGATCGACTCAATCCTGGCGCTAAGTTTGATCTGTCGCGAATCCCGACTGACGACAAGAAAACGCTGGAGCTCTTCCAACAGGGAAATACAGGGGCAGTGTTCCAGTTTGAATCGGACGGCATGCGTGAACAGTTGCGGCAAGCAAAGCCTGACTGCCTGGAAGATCTTGTCGCCCTGAACGCACTTTATCGTCCCGGTCCGATGGATCAGATTCCGCACTTTATTGACCGTAAATTCGGGCGAGAAAAAGTGGAGTATCTCGATCCCCGTATGGAGCCCATTCTTCGCGAAACCTACGGCATCATGGTCTATCAGGAACAGGTGATGCTGGTTGCACGAGCTATCGGGGGCTATTCGCTGGGCGGCGCCGACCTTTTGCGTCGTGCCATGGGTAAGAAAAATGTCGAAGAAATGAAGCGGCAGCGTGCCGTCTTCATTCAAGGTGCGGCAGAACGCGGCGTCACCGCAGAAACGGCAACCGAAATCTTCGACTTGATGGAGAAATTCGCGGGTTACGGCTTTAACAAGTCGCATGCAGCCGCATACTCGTACGTTGCTTGGCAGACGGCATACCTAAAGGTGCACCACACGGCATGCTTTATTGCGGGCAACATGTGTCTGGTGATGAACCAGGGCGAAAAGATGCGAGAGTTGGTGGAAGACGCCCGTGAAATGGGTGTGACCGTTCTTCAGCCGGACATCAATATCAGTGAATGGTTCTTTACGGTTCCCGATGAAAAGACCGTTCGTTTTGGTCTGGGGGCTATTAAGGGGGTTGGACAGAATATTGTCGAAGATTTGCTACACGAACGACTGTTGAACGGTCCGTTCTTGGATATTTTCGATGTAGCGGCTCGAGTGCATTCCATGAACCGAAAGGTTCTGGAACAACTCATCAAGGCGGGAGCTTTCGACTCGTTGGACCAGGATCGAGGAAAGCTCTTTGGCAATGTTGAAAATGCCATTCAGGCTGGGCAGGCTGTGGCAGCATCAATTGGACAGGCGAGCCTCTTTGCTGATGAAAACGGTGAAGACGAACGTATCGTCAATTGGAAAAAGGCTGATCGCTGGGACGATCGTACGCTCTATACGCTTGAGCGAGACGCTTTCGGCTTCTGTCTGACGGGCGATATGTTCGATTCCTACCGAGTGGAAGCGCGTAACTTTGCCATTCCGTTTAAGGATGTCAGAGATAGCCGCGAACAACAGACTATCGCCGGCATTGTGCAGAGTGTGCGAACCATTGCAGGTAAGCGAGGTACTTTTGCCGTTGTGGCGCTAAGCGATGGGCAAACCACAATGGATGTCCTTGTGTTTGCAAAAGCCTATGAAACCTACAAGGACACGCTTAAGCCGGATGAGATGCTTATTTTTACAGGCAAGGGTCGCAAGGATGAGCGCAGTGGAGGCATGTCTTTCGTCTGTGACAGGGTAATCACAATTGAAGAAATGCGACTGCAAAAGGGCGCTACGCTCATGCTGGAGATCGCCGAAGGCCTGGATCTAGGTACTATTCCTGAAGTATTACGAACAGGGCAAACTGAAGACAATGGTGGTGTGTCTTGCGAAGTATCTATACGTAGCAAAGGTGTAAAGGCGGAGCTAAAGTTACGTAATCGATATGAGCCAACAGATAAGTTGCTTAACTTGATTAGAAATAGCGATCTTGTGAAATCTGCAAAATTTGTATATTGATTTAGATGTTGAAAAAGTATTTCACAGAGCTAGATGGAGGTTTAAATGAAAAGAATTCTGGTAACTGGAGCCGCAGGTTTCATTGGGGCTGCTCTTTGTCTGGAACTAACAAAAAAAAGCTATCAAGTTCTGGGCATTGATAATTTAAATGATTATTACGATGTTCAACTAAAACTCGATAGATTGCATCGTCTTGATGATAATGATTTATTCCTCTTTAAGAAAGTTGATATCTCAGATAAAAGCTCATTGCAAATTCCTTTTGAAGAATTTAGGCCGGAGATAGTAGTTAATTTGGCAGCTCAGGCTGGTGTCAGATATTCAATTTTGAATCCAGACAGTTACACAAAAAGCAATTTAGTAGGGTTTGCAAATATTCTTGAATGCTGCCGAAAGACAAAGGTTAAACATCTAATTTTTGCTAGCTCATCTTCTGTATATGGTAAAAATAAAAAGGTCCCTTTTTCAGAAGAAGATAATGTTGACAAGCCTGTAAGCTATTATGCAGCAACTAAGAAGGCTAATGAATTGATGGCTGCCGCATATAGTGAACTGTACAAAATCCGTACGACAGGCTTGAGATTTTTTACTGTATATGGTCCCTGGGGGCGTCCTGATATGGCTCCATGGTTGTTTACAAAGGCAATACTGGAAGATAAAACAATAAAAGTGTTCAACTATGGGAAAATGAGGAGAGATTTTACATACATAGATGATATTGTTTCTGGGATGATGGGGGTTATTGAATCGAAGAAGCTTGGTGCAGATTTATTTAATATATATAATATTGGAAACAATGAACCGGAAGAGTTGGGATATTTTATTGAAATCATCGAGAAAGAATGTGGAAGAAGCGCGAATAAGGAATTTCTTCCTATGCAGATGGGGGATGTTCCTGTTACGTATGCAGACATCTCGAAGTTGAGTGCAGTTACAGGGTTTAAACCTAAGGTTTCGTTAGAGGAAGGCCTGCAAAAATTCGTCTCTTGGTTTAAGAAGTATCATAATATAATTTAGGTGGCATGATATGTCGGATAAGGTGAAGGTTGCGGTTATTAGGCAAAAATATAATCCTGCTGGAGGTGCTGAACGCTTTGTGCAAAGCTCTCTTATGCAGTTAAAAGATAAGTCCAGACTGCATGTTGAGATTTTGGCTAGAAACTGGAAGGCAATTGAAGGAGTTAAATTTAACAAAATCAATCCGCCTTATCTTGGGAGTTTGTGGAGAGATATAAGCTTTGCAACTGCTGTAAGATCCTATCTTAAGAAAAACTCTTATGATATTGTTCAGAGTCACGAGAGAATGCCTGGGTGTCAGATATATCGTGCTGGAGATGGGCTACATGTACGATGGATGAATCTTCGTGAGCGTGCTGGTTTTCCCGCTTCACGTCTGAATTTGCATCATTCTTATCTGTTGAAAGCAGAAGAGGAAATGTTCAATTCTGAAGAATTGCAGTATGTTATTTGCAATTCAAAGATGGTGATGAACGAAATAGCACAGTGGTTTCCTGCGGCAAAGAACAAATGCTTGTTGATATACAACGGAGTTGACCTAAAAAGATTCTCTTACCCAAACAGTGGAGATGAGAGAAAGAAAACTAGAGGACGCTTGGGTCTTAAAGATAATCAGCCCGTTTTGATTTTTGTTGGTTCAGGTTTCCAACGGAAAGGTCTTAAACTAGCGATTGACGCGATACAAGCAGTTTCAAACGAAATTGCGCTTATTGTCGTTGGTGGTGACAAGAGGTTGGAAAAATATAAAAGTTATGCTAAGTCGCGCTTAGGTGCAAACCGAGCGCTTTTTGTAGGTGAAACTTTACCGGACGAATACCTACAGAGTGCTGACGGATTTATCTTACCTACGCTATATGATCCATTTCCTAATAGTGCTATGGAGGCTTTTGCTTCGGGACTGCCTGTTTTAACTTCAAAACAATGTGGCGCAGCTGAGATTATTCAAGAAGGTCATAACGGATACGTGTTTGATTATTTTGATACACTTTCACAAAGCGAATGTATTAAGCATTGGTTGGATTGCCGATCATCCTGGGACTACCTACGTTTATCTTCTCGTAATACAGTCTCCTTAATGACAATTAAGGAGACTACCAGCAGAATGATTGCGTTGTACGAAAAGTTGATAGCGAAGCAGTAAAAATATCGGAAAAACTTCGCAATTAGTTGTCGCTAAAGATGTCCCTAGTGAAAACTTTTTCTAGAACATCAGACAGTTCTTTTGATTTACGATTGGTTATGATAATATCGCACTGAGATTTAAATACAGCTAAATCTGCGATTACGGGAGAGCCGAAGAAGGTCTGATCTTTTAGAGTCGGTTCGTATACTACAACGGGGATGCCCTTAGCCTTGATTCGTTTCATGATGCCCTGAATCGAAGAGGCGCGGAAATTGTCTGAACCAGACTTCATAATTAACCGATAAACTCCGACACACTTCGGTTTCTTTTCAATAATTTTTTCGGATAAGAAGTCCTTTCGAGTGCGATTTGAATTAACTATAGCTTCGATGAGGGTTTGCGGAATATTTGAATAATTTGCTAATAATTGCTTTGTGTCTTTAGGGAGACAATAACCGCCATATCCAAATGATGGATTCCTATAATGTGCCCCAATTCTGGGATCAAGGCAAACCCCTTCGATGATCATTTTCGGATCAAGATGTTTCTCTATGGCATAACTGTCTAACTCATTAAAAAATGCAACCCTCATTGCAAGATAGGTGTTAGAAAACAGCTTAACTGCCTCTGCTTCAGTTGATGGCATAAAGATAACAGGGACGTCTTTCTTGACTGCTCCATCAACTAGAAGTTGAGCGAATTTTTTCGCGGCAGAAGATTCACTACCCACAATAACTCTGGATGGATATAGGTTATCATGAAGAGCTTTTCCCTCTCGGAGAAATTCAGGAGAAAAAATAATTTCTCGTTGATTGGACTCACTCAATTTTTTTGTATATCCAACTGGAACTGTTGACTTAATGATAACGGGAACTTGACACTCCAATTCATCCAATGTCCTCAGAACATTTTCAATAGAAGAAGTATCGAAGAAGTTTGTTTGTGGATCGTAATCGGTAGGGGTTGAAATAATTACAAAATCTGCACGATCGCAGGCTATTTTTGGGTTAGTCGTTGCTAAAAGATTCAGATTTTTAAATTTAAAAAAGTTTTCTATTTCTGCATCTTTGATAGGACTGATTCGTGAATTAATTTTGGTTACTTTTTCTTCTACAATGTCAACCGCAACAACTTCGTTGCCTTGAGAGAGGAGAGTGGCAAGTGAAAGCCCTACATATCCAGTTCCGAAAATAGCAATCTTCATGATCAAATCAGTATTTAATTGGGGTTATATGTGTATAAATTGCAATAAATTGATCTAGACCGTATGTCATTGATATTGTGGCCTAAATCCTATAGCAGAATTATTTATCTTATTTGTTTGAACTTAGTAGCGACAGTAGTTTTACAATGACCTCTTCTGTCGTAGGCCACCGCCCATTTTCACCCAGAACAACAGCATCAGGGTTCCAGGGGCCGGTACGTTTGGTTTCCGTAACGCCGACCAGCGTTATTTGCCGTGCTCCGACCGCGGCGGCAATGTGACTGACTCCGGAATCATTGGCGATTACCACTTGGGCTCGCTTTGCAATTGCCGCGAAGTTTCCCAGAGTTGTGGGAGGCAAAATTGTTGCGTCTGGACAGGCAGCTTTGGCCAAAGCCTCTTCCCGTAGTGACGGGAAAACGATTGGTTCAATGCCTTTGTCTCGTAATGGGGTGACAAGTTCGTTGAAATGTTCCCAGTGTTTTACCCTGCCTTGATGCTTGCCGCGGGCAATAGGGGCAAGGAGGGCGAACTTAGCAGGAATCTTATATTGCTCAATGAGATTTTTTGCCGCAGCCTCATGCCTCTTCATCAAGACAAGACTAAGACGTTCAGGCACCATGTCGAACGCCGGAGTACCACCCCAGCATTTAATGGCTTCGTGGGCGACGTAGAAAAAACGCTCGACTTCATGCATGGTTCCTGGTTCTGGAATGCCATTGTCCAGAATGAAGGAACGCATATCAGTTTTTAGGCCAGTTGTCTTGAGTCGTCCCAGCTTAAAAAGGAGTGCAGAGCCGAACGAATTTGGGAAAAGCAATCCCTGCTTAGCATTGGCATTTTGAGCAAGATAACGAATGCGAGAGAGGTCTTCCGTGACTTTTCCTTCAATTGGATCGAAACGCCATCCCATGCCAGCTATCAGATCCTCTGCCCAGCGTTTACCAACCAGGGCTGGTGTAAATCCACTCGCAGCAAGGAGTCGTAGAGCTGGAAGGCACATGCAACAATCGCCAACATGATTAGGCAGACGGCAGAGAACGGTAGGCATAGAGAAGACCTAATAATGATAAAAAATAATCAACAGGCACGATTAAGCAAAGGACTTATCTATTTCAATAGCTTGCCTCTGCTCCAACCTCGTATGGGCACATTGTAAAATCTCACGATCAAAATCTGAATAATCGAAGGATTCCTTTTAATGAGTCTAAGCATCGAGAACAACACTAAGAATTGGGGGGATGGCAAGCAACAGGACGCTGTGCGACGCCTTTTTTCTCATGTCCTGAGCTACAAAAGGTGGCTCACTTTTGCGATGTGTGCCATGGTTATAACCGCAGGATCCTCATCGTTGATTGCTCTCTTGGTTGGGCAACTAACGGACAAGGGGTTTTACGAAAAAGATCCGACCGCGGTCTGGTGGGCTCCGGGTTCCTTGCTGATCATTTCATTTGCTTATGGGCTCTCGTCTTTCACCAGTTCGTACTTTTTGCAGAAAATCTCTCAAGATATTCTGTACAGATTTCGCACTCAACTTTTTTCACGCGTACTTCGTTGGCCCGCCGGCACATATCAGAAAAGAAACTCCGGAACGGTGGTGTCGGTATTCATTAATCAGGCAGGTACTGCGCTTGGTACCGCGGCGGAACTTATAGCAACAATTTTCAGGGACTCACTTCAAATTGTTGCTTTGCTTTGTGTGCTTTTTTACTACAACTGGCAGCTGTCTCTAGTGTCTTTTGTCGTGGCTCCATTTTTAGCTCTGATCATTCGTTGGGTGGGGAAGAAAATTCGCCGTTATGGAGGGGGATTTCAGAAAGCATTGGCAGATCTTACTAGTGTTGTACAGGAGGGATACAAAGGCCAGCGGATGGTCAAAATTTACGACGCTTATCAATATGAGCAACAACGTTTCATGGGGGCCAACGGTCTCATGAGAAAACTTGCGTTGCGAATGCAGATGGTATCAGGCGCAGGCACTCCGATGACTCATTTCGTAAGTATGTGTGCCGTTAGTATCGTTGTAATTGTCGCTCTTTTGCAAGCACAACATGGATTGCTCACATTAGGTGATTTCATTACATTCCTTTCAGCTTTGCTTTTGTTGCTGACGCCCATTCGTCATCTTTCCTCATTGAATGGCGCGACCTCGCGCGTCCGTGTCGCAGCTGAAAGCATTTTTGAAATGCTTGACGAGTTTGAAGAACAGGATCCGGGAGAGAGTGAGCTTAAGAAAATTAGTGGAGACGTTCGTTTTGAAGGTGTCACGCACCAATATGCTGGTGCGGAAAAGCCCTCTGTTAAGAATTTTTCTCTTGATGTGAAGGCTGGTGAGACCGTTGCTCTTGTGGGAGCCTCGGGAGCTGGAAAAACAACCTTGATCAATTTGATACCGCGATTCTGGATTCCTACAGCTGGTGAAATTTATTTTGATGGTGTGGCGCAGAGCTCCGTGACCCTAAAAAGTTTACGAGACCAGATTTCTTTAGTGAGTCAAGATGTTATTTTGTTTGATGACACTATTGCGGCAAATATTGCTTACGGCAATGAAAGAGCAACGCGAGAGCAGATTGAGGAAGCAGCTCGCGCTGCCTACTTGATGCCATTTATTGAAACCTTACCGAAGGGGCTGGATACCCCGGTGGGGGAGGCGGGCAGTAGATTGTCAGGGGGGCAAAAGCAGCGCATTTCAATCGCCAGAGCGCTTTTGAAAAATGCACCGATTTTGCTTCTGGATGAGGCTACAAGTGCTCTGGATACGGAAAGCGAAAAATACATCCAAAAGTCGCTTGATGAGCTTATGCAAGGGCGCACAACATTTGTTGTTGCTCACCGCCTTTCCACAATTATTGGTGCTGACAAAATTGTTGTGATGAAGGATGGCCAGATTTGTGAAGTTGGCAAGCATGAGGAGTTGTTGCAAAGAAAGGGCTATTACGAGCACTTGTATAACATTCAGTTTGCTTCTGACAAAGAAACCATGTCGGTAGCCACCTGAATCAGCTATAGGTGTAACTGCTGAAGAGCAAATTTTTGCTCACAGTTATTTGTTTGTTAGAAGACAGAGTTTGTTGTGAAGAAAAAAATTCTGGCAATGGCGCTGGTTATTTCAGGGACGTTATCGCTGACCTCTTGTTCTGACAATGAGGTTGCAGATGTGTCGTTAGGCATTTTCACGCTCAAGGACATAAAACTGAATAGTTTTGTTGATCCGCTTGTGCCTGGAGTGACCTGCCACGTTGCAAGCATTGAAGCAAATCTTTCGTTGTCTGATCCATCAGACAGCGCTGTGAGCTGCCGTCAGACCGGAGAAATTACTCCGGAAATGATTGCTCGAATCAAGAAAGGAAAAACGGGGGAGGTTGTTTTCGAGAAATCCAAGAGTGTGTTTCTCAAGACATTAAAAATTCGTCGCATTTTTGACGAAGAGAGCCAGACTCTTATGTATCTCTCCTATTCGACACGAGAAACGTCAGGGAGCTTCAAACACAGTCTTTCCACTATTCCGCTATGGGGCACGGCGGCATATATCAAACCGCAACCGAAGAGTGAAACGGTAAAAGCTCCCCATCCGACATCACAGTCCTTCTGATTTTGTATTTAATCATGAGTAGTAAGTGGACGTTTCGTTCGAAAGTCAATGAAATCGGCTGGCTGGCAGTTTTGTTTGCGGTTGTCGGAGCTGTTATCGCATTGCGTTATCTAACAGGATTGCCCGGAACCCAATGGTGGCAGTACCTGTATGTTTTCGGTGCCGCAGCAGGTGTGTTTTTTATCGGGAATTTCTTCCTTCAGTTGCTGTTGGTATTGCCGCTATCCCGCTTTAGTTCCAAAGTAGGGCACGTAGTTGTTTTTGTTTTAACGTTTGTTTTGCTGGTCGCGCTGGTCACAGATACATTTGTTTACCAGCAGTATCGCTTCCATATCAATTGGGCGATGGTTGATCTTGCCCTTGTCGGTGGGCGAGAGGTTTTTTCCTTTTCCACCGGCATGATGATGAAAATTGTATTTTTGGTTGTTTGCCTTGCCGTTGTGTCTTTGATACTGATCTGGGCGAGTACGAAGTTGACTACCAAAGCTGTATGGCCCTGCGTGGGCATCCTGGTAGGCTATCTAGTTGCAAATGTGGTAAGTGCTTATAGCGTTTCCCAGAATGTCAAATCGGTGACAGTTTTGGCCGAGCGGATTCCTCTCTACTACCCTATTCGGGCAAATACTTTCTTGTCTAAGTTTGGACTTGTGGCAGTCGGAGAAGAGAAATTAAGTCTGTCTCAGAAAGTTGGCAGTTTTCACTATCCGCTCAATGCGCTTACCCTTGGAAAGGGAACGGATCTCAATGTGTTGATTTTGGCTATAGATTCTTTGCGTGCAGATGTTGTTGACGCAAAGACAATGCCAAATCTAACGAAACTACAAAAACAGGCATTAGTTTTTCGGGAGCACTACTCAGCAGGTAATGCAACTCGAGCTGGTGTGTTCGGACTGTTTTATGGACTTCCACCTTTCTATTGGCAGAGTGCCTTGTCGACAAATGTCCCGTCTTCTCTGGTGTCGGGATTTCAACAAGCGGGATACGAAATATCTGCGTTTACGACTGCAACGTTGCTTCGTCCGGAATTTTATGCAACCGTGTTTTCAAGTGTTAGACCTCTACGTATGAGTTCAGATAAGGGAGCAACCGTTGCAGAGCGAGATCAAGATAGTGTGGATGATTTTGAGGATTGGCTGACGCAACGGGATCCAAATCAGAAATTCATGAGCTTTATGTTTTTAGACAGCGTTCATGCTCTGGATTTTCCTAAAGGACTAGACGTTCCCTACGACGATTATTGGAAAGAGGTCGATCGGCTAAAACTTTCTCCTGACTTTGATCCAAGAGAATATTTCAACCGCTATAAGAATGCCGCCTATTGGCAGGATGTATTGATTGGGCGAGTGCTACGGATTCTCGAGAAAAACGGCCGGTTAGATAACACGGTTGTGGTTGTGACTTCCGATCATGGGGAAGAATTCAATGACTCCAAGCTGAACTACTGGGGGCACAATGGAAACTTTTCCGATGCTCAGATCAAAATTCCGCTTGTGATTGCATGGCCTGGAATGCCTGCACAACAAATTACCCATCGCACAACAGCATACGATGTGGGAGCCACTCTGTTGAAAAGAGTATTGGCTGTTCAAAATCCCATTGAAGACTTTAGTGTGGGTAAGGATCTTTTTGATTCCAAGGGAAGAGAAGTCTTTTTTGTTGGCAGTTACAACGAGGACGCTATCGTAGCGGGTGACGAGGTGTTACTCATCAAAATGAGCGGAGCACTGGAAGGGCACAGCCTTAAAGACTGGAAAGAGATTGACGCGGCTCCACTTAAAAAGTGGGTGCCGGCTTATTTACAGATGCGCGGTAAATATCGGCAATAGAGCGGGGTTGGTTGGACGAATGACAACTGAAATGTTGATGGAAGATGAAGACGGTGAAGAAGTCAAGCTTCCCGGACTCCCGGCGAACACAAAAAACTACATGACTCCGAGTTGCTATCGACGTCTGCTAGATGAGCGCGAGCATTTGGTTAACGTTGAGCGACCGAGCATTGTAAACGTGGTCAGTTGGGCGGCAAGCAATGGAGATCGTTCTGAAAACGGAGACTACCAGTACGGCAAGAGACGTTTACGCGAAATTGACCGCCGCATACGTTTTCTGAATAAACGAATTGAAAGTGCAGAGGTCGTCGATCCTACGAAACGTCCGCCTACGGATCAGGTTTTTTTTGGTGCGACGATTACCTATGAGAACCTGACGACAGGAACCGAGCACACTATTCGTATCGTAGGCATTGATGAAGCTGATCCGGAAAATGGTGACGTGAGTTGGGTGAGTCCGATTGCCCGGGTTTTTCTGAAGCAAAGGGAAGGCGATAGTGTCAAATTACCGACGCCGGCAACGATTGATCACCCCGCACGGGTAGAAGTGCTGGAGATAGTTGCAGTGGAGTACAAATAGCAAAAATCGGTGGCTTTGAAGTAACCTCAAATGACAAAAGAAAAACTTCCCATTAGCGTTGTGCTCTTGACGCGTAACGAGGAGCTAAATATTAAGGATTGTCTTCGAAGCTGTGATTTTGCTCAAGAATTCATTGTTGTTGATGACGGAAGTACTGATAAGACGGTCGAGATAGCTCAGGAGCTAGGCGCAAAAGTCTTTCATCGATCTCTTGCTGGAGATTGGGGGGCTCAGAAGACTTTTGCTATGCAACAAGCTTCTCAACCATGGCTTCTGTTGATTGATGCTGATGAAAGAGTCGGTTCGGAACTGCAGGATTCTATTCATCAAGCGCTGTCGGATTCGAAGCAGAAGCGGGCATACATGATCCAGAGAGAAAATCATTTTGTATCAGGGTCTGCTACGCATGGATGCTTGCGTCCCGACTGGGTTCTGAGATTTTTGCCGAGAGAGGGAGCTTCGTCTATCGGAAAGGTGCATGAAAGTATTGAATCGCCGTTCCCAAGAGATCGATTATCCGGGCGGCTTATTCATTTCACATACCGAAACTGGGATGCGTATTACCGGAAAATAGATCTCTACAGCAGACTGGCTGCCGACAAATATCTTGATGAAGGCAGGAATTGCTACTTCTTCAGAGATGTTGTGTTAAGACCGCTCTGGGCCTTCTTCAAGGTCTACTTCATCAATCGAGGGTTCTTGGACGGGAAGCTTGGCTTCATTTTCTCCATGAACCACTACTTCTACACAATGGCCAAGTACGTACGGTACTACTACCTGAAAAATCACGGTGGCAAAATTTAATTGATAAAACAAAGGGGCTCCGGAAGGAGCCCTCGCCATCTCTATCGATCTTCTGTTGGCAAGAAGATTCGCTTGTCGCCATCCAAGCGTCTTGCTACGCTCAATACGGTCGGGATACGTTTGAGCGCTCGCATGATGTGCATCAAATGCAGTCGACTTCGAACCTGAATCATCAAATTCAAAGACTCTTTACCTTCCTTGTTGGGCTCGACGTTGACTCCCACGATAGCCGAGCCTGCAGAGCTGAGCTCTGTGGCGACTGAGGCCAGAGTGGCACGATCGTCGGTAATTTCCAGATCCAGCGGTACAAAGAAGCGAGCTTCTTCAGCACTTTCTGCTTGCCATGCCAGCGGCATCCAACGTTGCGGAGCATTTTGCTGTCCGCGCGCAACGTGTTCGCAGTCAGCGCGATGTACGGAAAGCCCGTGTCCTTTGCGCATGAATCCCCAAATATTGTCGCCGGGCACGGGATGGCAACAGGTCGCTAACTGAACAGCCATACCTTCGGTGCCGCGAATGGTGACCGTGGTTTCACTTGCGGGATGTTCCGGTTTCTTTACCTGTAGTAGCGTCTTGATTTGACCGATGATGCCGGCTGCCGGCATGTGCCCCAGACCAATATCAATATAGAGTTGTTCGCGCGTTCCGATGGATGCATCGCGGAGCACTTCACGCCAAATGGGCTCGGGAATAGCCTGAAGGTTGAGCTGTGCTTCTTGGGCTGCCTTGGCGAGCACTTTACGCCCCAAAGCTTCCGATTCTTCAGGATTGCGCGTGCGCAGATACTGGCGGACTTCTGCACGAGCTTTACCGCTGCGCACAAAGCTGATCCATTGAGGATCAGGTTCAGCGTCAGGCGCTGTGATGATCTCGACCATGTCGCCGTTCTTCAGCGGCGTGGACAATGGTTGCTGCTCCCCATTAATGCGGCAGCCGATGGCCTTGTTGCCGACATCGGTGTGAATCTGATAGGCAAAATCAACAGGGCAAGAGCCTTGCGGCAAGCTCACGATCTTGCTTCTCGGAGTGAAGACATAGACGCGATCCGGGAAGAGGTCAATCTTGATGTTTTCAAGGAACTCACTGCTGTCAGCACTAGTGCGCTGAATTTCCATCAGACTTTGCAGCCAGGATTTCACCATGTTCTGGATTCCGCTGGTATCCATGCTGTCGTTGTAGATCCAGTGAGAAAGAATGCCCATCTCGTCAATGCGGTGCATTTCTTCCGTACGAATCTGGTACTCGACGGGAGTGCCGTAGGGACCGATGACGGTGGTGTGAAGACTTCGATAGCCGTTAGCCTTCGGGATTGCAATGAAGTCTTTGAAGCGGTTGTGAACAGGCTTATAGAGCTGGTGTAGGGCACCCAGCGTGAGGTAACACTCTTCGCGAGTGCGAACGATCACACGAAAACCGTAGATATCTAGAACATCAGAGAAGGAAGCATGCGTATCACGCATACGGTTGTAGATACCGTAGATGGTCTTATCTCTTCCCTGGACTTGAGCCACGATGCCACATTTGGGCAGTGCCGAACGTGTTTCACGCAGAATGCGTTCCAAGACTGCTTTGCGGTTTCCTCGGGTAAGAATCACGTTTTCCCGAAGAATTTCGTAACGACGTGGGTAGTGATTGAAGAAGGAAAGCTCTTGAAGTTCTCGGAAAACGGTATTGAGTCCCAGACGGTGAGCAATCGGCACATAGATTTCCAACGTTTCCTTGGCGATGCGGCGACGCTTATCTGGGCGCATCACGCCGAGAGTGCGAAGGTTGTGCAGACGGTCGGCGAGTTTCACAAAGATCACGCGTACGTCGCGGCTCATGGCGAGCAACATCTTGCGGAAACTTTCAGCCTGTGCGATTTCGTTGGATGAAAACCGCAATTTGTCGAGTTTGCTCACGCCATCAACGAGTTCTGCCACTTCTACGCCGAAGCGCTCAACCATTTCAATTTTGGCGACAGGCGTATCTTCAAGCACGTCGTGCATGAGACCGGCGCAAATGGTAGTGGAGTCAAGACGCCACTCAGCCAGAATATTTGCCACAGCCAGAGGATGCGTGATGTATGGTTCGCCGGACTTGCGGAATTGCCCCAGATGCGCATCGTCGGCGTACATGAATGCTTGACGAATGCGTTCTACGTCTGCTTTAGAAAGAAACTGACTGCAACGGGCGAGCAGTTCGGAAGAGGTGACGACTTTGGTGACTTTCTCGACAGGAGAAAAGAGAGGGAGGTCAGCTTCCTGACCGACGATGTCATCGGCACGAGCGTCCAGATAAGCAGCATCGTAGTCGTCTTCGTTGGACTGGCCGACATGAGGATGTTGAGGTCGAATGATGCCGGGCAGAGTCGTTGCCGGGGCTGTTTGAGGGGCGGTAAACAGCATAGGACCTTTTCCGAAAAATGAGTAAAAATAAAAAAGCGCTGCCCAAATAGTCTTATAGGATAGGCAGCGCTTGGTTTCGCTTGCGGGCAACGCAACGGTTGTCCGTTGCCCGAGTGAATCAAGAAATTAGGAAACGCGTTCCAGCATCTCACGCGACACACTACCCTGCGCAATTTCACGCAGAGCGATCACGGTGTTCTTGTCCTTGGCATCAACGCGCGGTGCGTGACCGTCGTTAAGCTGACGAGCACGGTATGCCGCGCAGAGAACCATTTCAAAGCGGTTCGGAATCTTCTTCATGCAATCTTCAACAGTAATGCGTGCCATTTTTCTTCTGTAAAAATAGGAAATCGTTGCAGGGGGGTAGAGATCAGACGGGGACGCCGAGCGAGATGAATTGCTCACGATGGCGCGCGGCCTGATTTTGAAAGTTCAGGCGCGAGGCTGTCACTACGGAGATCAGTTGCGACAAAGCAACATCAAAGCTGTCGTTAATTATAACGAACTCAAATTCGGGAGCGTGGGCAATTTCCGCCCCAGCTCCCATCAGACGGCGTGTGATGGTTGCCTCGCTGTCGGTGCCGCGCTTATGCAGGCGCGCTTCAAGTGCATCAATGGAAGGAGGCAGAATGAAGATGCCCACAGTACCTTCAAATTGAGAACGTACCTGCCGGGCTCCTTGCCAGTCAATTTCCAGCAAAACGTCCTTGCCTGCAGCCATTCGCTGTTCGATCCAAACGCGGCTCGTACCGTAGTAGTTGCCGTGTACAAGGGCGGACTCGAGAAATTCGCCTCGTGCCTTGCGCTCTTCAAACTCATTGACGGAGATGAAGTGATACTCGCGACCGTTAACCTCGCCTGGGCGCGGAGCACGCGTAGTGTGGGAAATCGACAGCTCAATTTCAGAGTCGCGCTCAAGGAGTGCTTTAACCAGTGAGCTTTTGCCGGCTCCGGAGGGAGCTGTAACCATAAAGAGACGACCGGCGTGAGCAGTATTTTTCTGAACGGGACTGTGAGACATAAACGCGGGATCCATGCTATGAAATTCGGCAGAGTGACTCTCGATTCAGAGCCTTCTGAAAGTGGTTGTATTTTAGCTGCTGGCAGGACGAAGAACAGTTGCGCTTACGGACGCTGTATTCAAGAACAAGGACGATGCCGATATACTTGCACTGCCTGCGAAGTATCCAGTTTTTTCGCATTTGGCGCCTATATTCATTAACAGCAATCTCCTGCATGAGGAAATTCCGAGCGGGAGCCTTCTTCCTTTGCGTTTCCAACTATGAAATATCACTTCCCTATCGTCATCATTGACGAGGATTACCATTCGGAAAACGTCTCCGGTCTTGGCATTCGAGACCTTGCACAAGCTATTGAAGCGCAAGGACAAGAGGTTAGCGCCGTTACGACGTTTTCCGATCTCTCGAGTCTTGCGCGTCAAGCAAGTCGCACGTCAGCTTTTATCGTGAGTCTTGATGACGATGATTTCTCCGACACTGGCGAAGAAAACGAAGCCATTGCGGAGTTGCGCGCGTTTGTACATCAGGTGAGAAGCTCGAACCCAGACGTTCCGATTTTCTTGTACGGTGAAACGAAGACTGCGCCTTCGATCCCAAACGATGTGTTGCGTGAACTACACGGCTTCATTCATATGTTCGAAGACACGCCTGAGTTTGTGGCGCGTTACATCGTTCGTGAAGCTCGTCAATATCTTGAAAGCCTGCCGCCGCCGTTTTTCCGTGCGTTGACACACTATGCGGCTGACAGCTCCTATTCCTGGCATTGCCCGGGGCATTCGGGTGGCGTGGCTTTTCTAAAGAGTCCTGTGGGTCAGATGTTTCACCAGTTCTTCGGTGAGAACATGCTTCGAGCCGACGTTTGCAACGCCGTGGAAGAACTCGGTCAGCTACTTGACCATACCGGGCCTGTGGCAAAGTCTGAACAGAATGCGGCTCGCATCTTCGGTTGTGACAACCTCTTCTTTGTAACCAACGGCACGTCCACGTCAAATAAGATTGTCTGGAACTACACGGTGGCTCCGGGGGACATCGTGATTGTGGACCGTAACTGCCACAAGTCGATTCTTCACGCGATTACTCTGACGGGCGCTATTCCTGTGTTCCTGATGCCAACGCGCAACCATTACGGCATTATCGGCCCGATCCCGCGTTCCGAATTCGATTGGGAAACGATTCAGGAAAAGATTGCCAAGAATCCGCTGATCAAGAATAAAAATGCCAAGCCGCGCATTATGACGATCACTCAGTCCACCTACGACGGCATCGTCTACAACGACGAAGTGATTAAGGAAAAGCTCGACGGCAAGGTAGATATCCTTCATTTTGATGAGGCCTGGTTGCCGCATGCGGCATTTTCGCCCTTCTACAGCGACATGCATGCCATTGATCGCAACAAGCCACGCACCAAGAAGAGCATGGTTTTTGCGACCCACTCGACGCACAAGCTCTTAGCCGGTATTTCTCAGGCAAGTCAAATCTGCATTCAGGATTCCGAATCGGAGAAGCTTGACCGCTCCAGTTTCAACGAAGCATTCATGATGCATACGTCGACGTCGCCGCAGTACGCGATTATTGCAAGCTGCGACGTGGCAGCAGCCATGATGGAGGGACGTGCAGGAAAGGCTCTTGTTGAAGAGTCCATTGCCGAAGCCGTGTATTTCCGTCGCGCGATGCGAGAAGTCGGCAAAAACTACGACGACTGGTGGTTCACCGTTTGGGGACCGGAAAAGTTGCCGAGCGAGGGTTTCGGCACCCAGAAAGACTGGATGTTGCACGCCAACGAAAGCTGGCATGGTTTCGGCCCCGTGGCAGAAGGCTTCAACATGCTCGATCCTATCAAGGGAACGATTGTGACGCCTGGGTTGTCCGTGGAAGGTGATTTTTCTGATACGGGTATTCCGGCGGCCGTTGTGACGAAGTACCTGGCAGAGCACGGCATCATTGTTGAAAAGACTGGGCTTTATTCGTTCTTCATCATGTTTACGATCGGCATCACGAAGGGCCGTTGGAACACGATGGTGACGGAACTGCAGCAGTTCAAGGACGCATACGACGCTAACTCGCCGCTCTACCGCGTGATGCCGCGGTTCCTCTCTGAGTTCCCGCATTATGAAGGAATGGGACTGCGTGATCTATGCCAGAGTGTGCATGAGGTCTACCGTGATTACGACGTAGCACGTTTGACTACGCAGATGTACACCTCTGAAATGATCCCGGCCATGCGTCCGACCGATGCATACGCCAAGTTCGCACACGGCGAAATTGATCGCTTGCCGATTGACTCTTTGGAAGGGCGTATCTCTGCTGTGCTGTTGACTCCCTATCCGCCGGGAATCCCGCTCTTGGTGCCGGGCGAGCGCGTCAATTCCAAGATTGTTGAATATCTGCGCTTTGCGCGTGACTTCACGCGTCGCTTCCCGGGTTTTGAAAGTGACGTTCACGGTCTCGTTAAGGTCAAACAACCGGACGGCACGATTAAGTACATGCTTGACTGTGTGCGTGAAGACTGATTATTGAAAACCACTACTTAACGAAAAATAGAAAAATGGCTTTGGATCTTGTGATCTTCAATGACACCCCTGTGACGATTCTCAAGGTGCAGGGAGCAGAAAAGTTTTTGGCTCGACTGCTGACGAGTGACGTCACGAAGCTTGCCGTGGGTGGAGTGGAACGTTCGGTGGCAATGAATGCAACCGGTGGTGTGCTGGGCACGCCCTGGGTGGCGCGCCGAGCCACTGATGCCTACGAAATCATTCTTGCGGGTGACGAAACCGATGCCCTTCAAGCCTGGATTCGTCAGGTGAGCGTAGCCTTTGAGGCGGAAGTGGGCGTTGAAGCGCTTGCCGGCTTCTACTTTGTCGGCAAGCTTCCGATTGATGGCATATCCCTCCAGCCGGGACATATAGTGGAGAGCCTCGGCATTCGCTTCATTGATATGGGATGGATGTGTTTGGCGATTGGCCCCGAAGCCAATATCAAGGCGTTGAGTGACAACCTCATCAAGGCCGGAGCAAAGAAAGGTGAACAGACCGGATGGGATGCGTTGCGAATCTTTGCGCGCGAACCTGCAGCCGGCCTTGAACTTGACGAAAGCTCCAGCCCGCTTGAAACCGGTCTTGAAGGTGCTCTGAATTTCGATGATCCGGATCGTATCTTTATCGGTCGAGCCCTGACGGAAGCGCGTTTTAAGGCCGGCAATTATGACCGTATGCAGTTGGTGGCCTTTGACGTGGCTTTCGATCCGGCACTGCTTGTGGAAGTTCCTTACGTTGTACTCAACGGCACGCAATATCCCTGCACGTCTATCGCTCGTGTTCCTGAAGGTCCCTTTACGGTGGCGTTGGTTCGTTTGCCACAGGAAGTAAAGATCGGCGATCGAGTGCCCGTGGATGTCAAGACTGACCCTCGCACGCATTGTGAAGCAGCATTGGTTGTGGACAAGCAGATCTAATCGAGATGAACAATATGGCTGCCAGCGTTTTTGAAATGTTCAAGCTCGGGGTCGGTCCGAGCTCGAGTCATACCGTCGGACCGATGCGAGCTGCTCTGTTGTTTGTGCAGGAACTCCAGAAAAAGGAACTTTTGCTCAAAACGGAGCGTGTGGTTTGCGAGTTGATGGGAAGTCTGGGGGCGACAGGCCGAGGTCACGCTACTGACAAGGCCGTGATCCTCGGTTTGGCAGGCAAAGCTCCGGCAACGGTCACCGGCAAAGAATCGGTAGAGATTCCTCGCGAGGCTGAAGAGAATCATGTCCTAAATCTGGCAGGGATCAAGAGCATTGCTTTAGTTCCCGACCGAGACATGATTTTTTCGGCTGACAAAGTTTGTGCATTTCATACCAACGCTATGGATTTGACGGCATTGGACGGGCAAGGCGATTGCCTGTTGTGTCGTCGTTACTATTCCGTGGGCGGTGGCTTCATTGTGGCCGGTAGCGAGCGCAATCCGGATGTACCCAATGAACCTGTAGCAGTGGCCAAGAGCAAAACTCAGCCGTTACCTTACGTATATCGCAACGGTACGGAACTTCTTGAACTGGCCATAAAAAACAATCTGTCGTTTGCCCAGATTGCACGTGTTAACGAACGCGTGCATCATACCGACGAAGAAATTGACAAGGAGCTTGATGCCGTTTGGGATGCGATGAACGATTGCATCAACCGAGGCTTGGAAACAGAAGGGCCGATGCCCGGACCATTTGCTGTCAAGCGTCGCGCCAAGCATCTGGCGCAACGGTTGAAACATGTCAACTCAGCTTCCGATCCCCTGAGTGTTCTGGATTGGATCAACGCATGGGCTTTTGCTGTTGGGGAAGAAAACGCTTGCGGGGGACGCGTGGTGACGAGTCCTACCAACGGCGCTGCTGGTGTGATTCCTGCAGTGCTTCGCTACTACCGTACGTTTATTCCAGGAGCTAACCCTGAGGGTATCCGTGAGTTTCTGCTCACAGCAGGTGCCATCGGTCTGCTTTACAAGAGCAACGCCTCAATTTCTGGTGCCGAAGTCGGTTGCCAAGGTGAAGTAGGTGTCGCCTGCTCAATGGCTGCCGGAGCATTAGCGGCAGTGTTGGGGGCTAATCCGAGACAGGTGGAAAACGCTGCAGAAATCGGCATGGAACACTGTCTGGGTCTTACATGTGACCCCGTAGCAGGCCAAGTTCAAATTCCCTGTATCGAACGCAATGCCGTAGCAGCAGTCAAGGCTGTGAATGCTGCGCGCTTGGCCCTCGCAGGTGACGGCAGTCACTTCGTGAGCCTTGATGCTGTCATGCAGACCATGTTTGAAACGGGCAAAGACATGCAATCGAAATACCGTGAAACAAGCCGGGGAGGCTTGGCGGTAAATATTGTTGAGTGTTAACTCAATATCCAATAATCCTTTAGCCACCGGACATAAACCGTGAACGCAAAAAAAATCTATCTCCGCAGCTTTGGCTGCCAAATGAACGACTATGACTCTGCCCGCATCATTGATCTAATGCGCGAGCATGGTTATGAACGTAGCGCTCAACCTGAAGACGCAGACCTGTTGGTTGTTGTGACCTGTTCTATCCGAGAAAAAGCTCAGGAAAAGACCTTCTCGGATCTGGGCAGACTGAGAGAACTCAAAAAAGAAAAACCGTCCATGCGTATTGCCGTGGGGGGTTGTGTTGCCAGCCAAGAAGGCAAGCGTATCTTTTCACGCTCGCCTTGGGTTGACGTGGTCTTTGGTCCCCAGACGTTGCATCGCTTGCCTGAGCTTCTTGCTGAACGAGAACGTACAGGCAAACCTCAGGTAGATATCGAGTTCCCTGAAATCGAGAAATTCGATTGCTTACCGGCTCCGACAGCTACTGGAGCCACGGCCTTCGTTTCTGTAATGGAAGGTTGCAGCAAGTACTGTTCCTACTGCGTGGTGCCCTATACGCGTGGCGAAGAAATCAGCCGTCCTTTGATGGACGTGTTGGTGGAATGCGCGCATCTGGCTAGTCAAGGTGTAAAAGAAATTACGTTACTGGGTCAAAACGTCAATGCCTATTGCGGACGTGGTGCGGACGGTAATTCCGTGGATTTCGCGGCACTTCTGGAGTACGTGAGCGAAATTCCTGGTATTGAGCGCATTCGTTACACCACAAGTCATCCCAAGGAATTCTCGGATCGCTTGATCGAAGCCTACGGAAGACTGCCCAAGTTGGCTAACCATGTGCATTTGCCAGTGCAAAGCGGTTCCGACCGAATTCTGAGCGCTATGAAGCGCGGGTATACGCATGAGTGGTACCTCGGACGAATAGCAAAATTGCGTGCCGTACGACCGGACATCAGTATCGCAACGGACTTCATCGTGGGCTTCCCGGGTGAAACGGAGGAAGACTTTAGCGAGACGATGCGATTGATTAGTGAAGTCGGCTTTGACGCAAGCTTCTCGTTTGTCTATTCCGCACGTCCTGGTACGCCTGCCGCATCTTATAAAGATGACACACCGCAAGACGTTAAGCTCAAGCGTCTGCAACATCTCCAGTCCGTGATTGATGCGAAGGCGACTGAAATCTCGCAATCCATGATCGGCCGAGTTGAACGTTGCCTGGTGTTCGGCAAGGCCAAGAAAGGTGAAGGACTCTTGTCGGCCCGTACGGATAACAACCGTGTGGTGAACTTCAAGGGTGACGAATCGCTCATCGGGCAGATGGCAAATATCCGTATCACCGAGGTCTATCCTCACACGTTGGGCGGTGAATTGGTATAAAACCAGAAAGAAACATGAAAAAGGATTTGAAGGATTTTGTCTATGTTTTTGAGGCGACTGCAGGTGAACTCGCCATGCTTGTCGGGCCTCTTGACGAAAATCTTCGCCAGATCGAAACGGCGTTCGATGCCAAGATCTCTCGCCGAGGAAATAACTTCCGCATTGCCGGAGCGGAGGCGCAAAAAGCTTTTGCCGTTTTGCAGGCCTGTGCAGCCCGTGTTCATGCGGGTGAAGAGATTTCCGTAAACGACGTTCAGATGGCTGTACTCAGCGAACAGACTGGTTCCAGCATTGATGACGATGAAGCGTTCATGCTCAAAACTCGTCGAGCAGGTCTCCAGCCGCGCACTCCCAACCAGAAAAAGTACTTGCGGGCCATCATGCAGACCGATGTGGTCTTCGGCGTCGGGCCTGCAGGTACCGGGAAAACATATCTGGCTGTCGCAGCTGCAGTCGACGCATACGAGCGCGATGCGGTAGAGCGCATTATCCTCACGCGTCCGGCAATTGAAGCGGGAGAGCGCCTTGGTTTCTTACCCGGCGATCTCGTGCAGAAAGTGGATCCGTACCTGCGCCCGCTTTACGACGCACTATTTGACCTCTTCGGGTTTGAAAAGACCCAACGTTTGATTGAAAAACAGATCATTGAGATTGCGCCGCTTGCCTTCATGCGCGGGCGTACGCTCAACAACGCGTTTGTGATTTTGGATGAAGCGCAAAACACAACGCCCGAGCAGATGAAGATGTTCCTGACACGTATCGGCTTTGGAACCCGCGCCGTGATCACGGGGGATGCGACACAGGTGGACTTGCCTAAAGGAGTAAAAAGTGGTCTCGCACACGCCTGCAATGTGCTTGAAGACGTGCGAGGCATTTCCATCGTGCGCTTCACAACGGAAGACGTCGTTCGCCATCCTTTGGTTGGTGCAATTGTGAGGGCATACGAGAAGGCCGAAAAAGCGGCGGAAGCTGCCGTTCAGGAACGTCGAGAAACAGCTCGTCTCGCGAAGGAAGAGAAACATGGCAAAGAAGAAAATAACGCTTGAAATCGAATTCGAACGTACGGACGATACTTCAAAGCGTCTTCCTACAAGAGCGGACATGACGCGGTGGGTTCAAGCGGCACTTTCTGTTTCGGCGCAGTTCTGCGTGCGTTTCGTGGGGCAGGAAGAGGGACACGACCTTAATAAAACCTACAGAGGAAAAGACTACGCAACGAATGTTCTGACCTTCGACTACCAACACGAACCGACAGCTGAAGCTGACATCGTAATTTGCACGCCGGTCTTAGAGCGCGAAGCAAAGGAACAGAACAAATCATTTCGCTCTCACCTCGCTCACCTCCTGGTGCATTCAACCTTGCATGCTCAGGGCTGGGATCACGAGACCGATGAAGAAGCCGAAGTTATGGAAGCTCGTGAACGAGAAATCATGAAAATTTTAGGTTTTGCGGAACCATACTCAGATCGAGCCAGAGGGCACTGATAGAGGTCCGTGCCTGAACCATTTAAATCATCGCTATCTGAATTTATGGCTTAGGTAGTGTATATTTGTGTAAATTCATTTTAATTTTGAAGGTATTCAATTTGGTCAAAGAGGTGTATGGTGAGTGATTTTGAAAAGGCATAAATTATTTTCGGAGTGGCTATTAAGAAAGTTTTATAACTAATTTTTTTTCATGAGGATAACTAAATGCATGTCATTATTCAAGCAGGAGGAAAGGGAACAAGACTCGAAAGTTTGACCCGAAATCGCCCAAAGTGCCTGGTTCCTGTAAATAATCGACCGCTTATTTTCTGGGCATTCGAAGCGTTTAAAGAGCATAATATCATAGTGATATGTGACTATAAACGGGACGTGCTAAAAAAATATCTAGCATCTTTTGGATCTCAATATCGTGTCCAAGTGATTTCGGCGGAAGGTAGTGGAACTGCATCGGGAATTGGTCGGGCTTGCAATTTGATTAAGGATGGTTCTCCTGTAGTAATTTTGTGGTGTGATTTATTATTTGATCCAAAATGGGAGATGCCGTCGGTTCTGCAAAAGCAGAATTTGCAGAGTAATTTATTAGGATTATCAGGTACATTCCCGTGTCGGTGGTCATATGATAAGGGTAGGCTTCAGCATATCCCTTCATCTGCGGCGGGGGTTGCTGGTTTTTTTGTATTTAGGAATAAACATGAACTAGATGGGATTCCAACAGAAGGAGCTTTTGTTCCTTGGCTTGTTGAATCGAAAAAAACATTTCAGCCGTTCTATTTAGAGAATATTACTGAGGTTGGGACTGTTGATGCCTTCGAGACATTAAATAAGCCCGCTATTTGTAGACCTTTTAACGAGGTAATTCTAAGTGAAGAAACGGTAAAGAAACGGGGTATTGATGAGCAGGGGCGAAAAATAGCTGTAGACGAAATTGCGTGGTACAAACACGTGCAGTCGTTACAATTTGATTTCATTCCAAAGATTCACTCATTTGAACCTTTTGTAATGGAGCGTATTAAGGGACGTAGCATTTGGGAATATGACTGCCTCACAATATCGGAAAAGAAATTCGTGATTAAGTCTGTTATAAATGGGCTGAAAACGTTGCATAATCTAGAAATGGCTAGGCCTGCTGTGATAAGTGATCTAGAAGAAAATTATGTTACGAAAACATTCGATCGATTGCAAAAGGTCGAATCGTTGGTTCCTTTTGCTCGAGATGAGTATATTCGTATAAATGGGAGATACTATAAGAATATATTTTATGATAAAGAGTCATTGGCGAATATATTGCGAGAGCGTTATCCTGCGGAGTTTAAGTTAATTCACGGGGATCCTACATTTTCAAATATGTTGTATGACAGACTACATGGTAGTGTATATTTTATTGATCCAAGGGGGTATTTTGGAAGAACTAAATTGTATGGAGATGTTGATTATGACTGGGCTAAGGTATATTACTCATTGGTGGGAAATTATGACCAGTTTAATCGTAAAAAATTTGCTTTAGCAATAACAAATAAAGATGTGGAATTAGCTGTCAAGCCTAACAATTGGTCAGATATGGAAGACTACTTTTTTGAGCAATTAGGAGATGTTTCAAAGACAAAAGTACGAGCATTGCATGCCGTTATTTGGCTTTCGTTGACAACTTATGCTTGGGAGGATTACGACAGTATTTGTGGAGATTTTTATAATGGAATACTTAAATCTGCGGACTTCTTATAAGAGGAGAAAATCATGAGTCTCGTATTGTCTCCTTTGCCAAAAACGTGGATATTTGATGTTGACGGTACAATCGTAAGGCATAATGGCTATTTAACAGAAAAGGGAGATGAATTATTGCCAGGGGTGCGTGATTTTTTTGCTCAAATTCCAGATAACGATATGATAATTCTTTTGACGGCCAGAAGGAGAGAGTTTGTTTCAAAATTAAGAGAGTTTTTGAAAGGTCAAGGGATTAAGTTTGATTATATTTTGAGTGATATTCCTCAAGGTGAGAGGATACTGATAAATGACGCGAAGCCCTCAGGTCTTAAAACTGCACTGTCTGTTAATAAGGTGAGAGATGCTCCATTGGATATAATCTTTGAGATTGATGAGAGTTTATAGAGGATTATTCGTTAAAGAATAACATGGTCCGAGAGATGGACGAAAATTGAAGGTGTTGCTTTAGGGAGGATCTGCGAAATTTGCGGAGGAAAGCTGCTGCGACTTGATGAACTGTTCCCTTTTGAGGCATACAGGGCTCAAATCCTCGAAGCCATTGATTCCTACCGAGTCCAACATGGAGGCAAACCGAGCTCGCAGTTGAGCCGTGCCGGCCGCCGGGCGAGGGGCCGGAGTTCATGATCAAATGCATTGTCGCCCAGCGTCTCTACGGCAAGGCAGGCCAGGACTTTGAGCAGGAAATGTTGCAAAACAGAGTGCTTCAGAACTGGCTTGACATATATCATCATGGCGACGTACCCAGTCGCAATACCTTTTGGAAGTACAAGGAAATTTATGCGCAGACCGAAGTTCTCGAGACCTTTTTTGCGGGTTACGTCAAGAAGCTACAAGCGAAAAACAAGCACATCGGCAATGATGCCGTGATCGTTGATTCAAGCTTCTTTGAAGCACCAAAACAGCGCAATGAAGTGCATTACGGATACAAGGGACACTTCCTGGTGTGCGCCGTCTGTAAACTGATTGTCCAGGTCTTTCCGACGACGGCGAGAGTGCATGATACCAAGGTGATTGATCAATATTTGGGTTGGGCAAAGAGCTGTAAAAAGGAGGTCTTGTTCTTCGCTGAAGTGGGCTACACGGGCAAGAAGATCGCCGAGAAGCTTTATTGATGCAGACCTGCCGCCAGTATTTGCGAGTAAGTCCACAATGGGGCTCCGTGGACCGAGGGTAGAAAGCAACAAAGCGATATCAAGCGTGCGTAGCCGTATCGAGCACTCGTTCGGTTTCATTGAAGAATCGCTTGGCGGCAGCGTGGTGCGGACGGTCGGGACGATCCGAGCAAAGTTCAACATCACGCGGCCACCGCTGGTGTACAACATTTGTCGGTTTGGTCAGATTGTTCGAGGAACGGGAAGGAAAGCCGAGAAAAGCGGAGAAGTCGAATCGCCTTAAATGCGTTTTGGAACGTAACGGCGAGAATCGAACAAGAAAACTTGAGAAAGCGCAAAAGGCGGAAAGCCGCAGAAATCTTGGTTACATTTGCTATAGGTTTAACAAGAAATTGATTGTAAATAGGATAAACTATCCATTATAGTGCTGTTTCTAAAAAATTTAGGCGGTAAGCGTAAATTTGTTAACCGACCGTCGTTGAAAAAACTGATTTGTAGAACTGTCCTAAACGCGTTTGTTGTCAGAGGGGGCTTGAAGGTGTTAATTAAAAGTAAAATTATTGGTCAAAGAAAGTATAAATGTATATTTGAGATAAAGTTGTGGTATAAGGATTTGTTTTCCAGGGCTTATAAAGAGCATCAAAAAAAATTGGATGATGTTGATGTTGTTTACTTATTGAATGCTCATATTGGTGAGGCATTCTTGTTTTTAAAATATTTTTATCTTAAGCTGGATTTGCGACAAAAGAAAAAAAGAAAAAAAACATTTATATTGACAAACAATAGAAATCATGTTGCTATTGCCAAGTCTTTGTCAATTGACAATATCGCTTTTTCTGATAAGTTTAGTGCTTCAAGGTATGATTCGTGTTTTGAGTATAAAGGGAAAGAGTTTGTTGTTATTTTTAATAAAGCATACTATGATAAGTTGGATAGAGAATTGAAGCAGTGTGCTCAACATTACTTTTACTCAATAGAGGCCTTTCTTGCTACCTCGGCCGAAAGTTTTTATGCGCATAGTGTTAGGGTTCCAGATTCAATACGTGAACATGCCATGCGAAAGGCGGCGAAGCTAGGATTGAATGTGCTGAATTTTGCTCTTGTGATTCCGCACGCAAATACTTCTTTTGATTTGGATGCGAAAGTTGTTAACCAAATTACTGAATTTTTGACATCAAAGGGAATGAATGTTTTAATAAATAGTTCGGAAAGGGCGTATGCACAAACAGAAAATATTTTTGTTTCGATACAGTTCTCGGTTTTGGAGTTGTTTGCTCTAGCTAGCAAGGCTAAGGAAATTGTATCTGTTCGATGCGGCCTTGCCGAATATTTGGCAGATTCGCAACGACCTATGACGTTAATTTATACCGATTTTCGTGGAGATGGTTATAATGCAATTACACAGTTTCAAGCTTTAAATGGATTTAGTTTGCGTCGAATATCATCGGGATATTCAATGATTAGGGAGATAGCTGTGTCGAATTTCTCGATTGCTACATTGCAGGGGGCAACAAAATCTGCGGAAGGGAGCGAACGACAATGAAATAATGAATTCAACAGGTTGGAATTGAATTTTTCCAACAAAACCGCCTGAAAAATCCATTACACGCAGAGTATGCCGCAAGATATCCGCTCAGTACGATGTTTTCAGGATGAACGCATGAGGCAATAACGAACACCACTTCTTTCTGGTGTAATTTTATACAAGCCAATAATTTATCTTCCAATAATACATGACATTCATCTGCAATATTTGTATAGCCTATCCTGCCCTTTACAGGTGATCGTCATGAAGGTTGGCTACAGTAAATTCCCCGAAATCCCGCCTGGTTACTTCACCAACTACAACAAGACCCGTGATGCTTATCGGGTCTATCACGACTATCGAGTCTTCGATCCCTCAAGGAAAAAACGTCACAAGGCACGAAACCATTGGGCAGATTAAAGACGGCAAATTTAACGACAGCAAGCTGTATCTTGCCAGGCAAGAAAACGATCGACAGACGCAGGAACTGCAAGATCAAACCCAACAAACTCAGTCGGTTGCTAAGGTTGTGGTCACCAGTGTCGATAAGGCGGTTAAGTCAGCAAAACTCGATCAGCCCCAACAAAGCAAGTGATCTAGCCGATTGAGCCGATCGTTCTGGCAACAATGATCAGTACACTGAGCGTGGACACTTACTGCACTGACACTGCACAGCTTCTCGGCGAGAGGCGAGCTTTTTTCTCTATCTGTCAATTCACAAGAGGCCTGTTACGCATGACACGGTTTAACGAGCATTGCTCAAAGTTAAAGTAGAGAGATTCGGCGGCTTCTATCAACAGATCGTGTCGTCTCTGGTTGCCAAAACTTCAAGCAAGGTGGTGGCAGCGGACGGATAGGCATGCCGCGGCACTGGCAAACACGCAGAGGATGCTGACAGTAGTCGTCGCCCCTTGATGCTGATGAATTGCTACGACACCAACAGCCGCATTTGCCTGTCTCAGATGTTGATCGCCGAGAAAACAAACGAGATTATCGTAGTGCCGACGATGCTCGAGAACATCGCCATCAAGGACTGCGTCATCACCGCCGACGCCGTGAATTGTCAGTGGAGTTTCGTTGAGAAAATGCATGGGTCAGGAGCTGACTTCTGTTGGGCTCTCAAGTGCAATCAGGACAAGGCCAGCAATGAAGTCTTCAGACTTTTTGTAACGACACATCTCGATCAAATTCAAGAGTACGTTGCCGATTGCGAATTGAACCATGACCGCATCGAGGAACGGACGGTCTCGCTGATCGGCGGACACCTGTTGTCAGATCCGATCCGCCGCAAGTGGAAAGGCTTTGAAAACAGTTGTGTCGTGCGTGTTCGAGCCATGCGCACATTCAAAACAACGGGCACGAAAACAGCTGACGATTGGTACTACATCTGCTTGCTACTGGCTGAAGAGCATGCAGCCAAGCGCATTGGTGAGGTAGTGCGCAGCCATTGGGCAATTGAAATCGATTGTGCAGGGCGCTCGAGGTTCATTTGACCAGGACCGAATGCAAGCAGCCAACACGGAGTACATCTCAAATCAAGTGGCGCTCAACAAGCTGGTTCTGGTGATGTTGGAAAACTACCGTTATTGGCTCTGGATACGCGGCAAGACGAGCGAAGTGCTGAAGACCATTGCTGCCGTCATTGTCGGAACTTCGACAATGTGCTCAATTGCATTGCTCGGTCTCAGAACCTCATATGAGAGTTACGTGCGATCGCCCTGCAAAAGAGGCATCCTTTTCTACAATCGACTAAAATCCTCTAACTCTTTTGTCCAGACGCGCCTTCGCGTTCTCATGTCGAAACCGGGCGCTTCAAATATTTAGAACCATGATTACCTTTCAGGAAGTGATCCTGCGTCTGCAGGAGTATTGGAACAAACAAGGCTGCGCTCTGTTGCAGCCGATTGACATCGAAGTCGGGGCAGGCACCTCGCACACGGCCACGTTCCTGCGTGCCCTCGGTCCCGAACCGTGGCGTGCCGCTTACGTGCAGCCGTCCCGTCGTCCGAAGGACGCCCGCTACGGCGAAAACCCCAACCGCCTGCATCAGCATCACCAGTATCAGGTTGTGCTCAAGCCCTCTCCCGTCAACATTGTTGACTTGTATTTGGGCAGCCTTCGCGCGTTGGGTATCGACACTTCGGTCAACGACATCCGCTTCGTGGAAGACAACTGGGAAAACCCGACGCTCGGCGCCTGGGGCCTGGGCTGGGAAATCTGGATGAACGGCATGGAAGTCACCCAGTTCACGTACTTCCAGCAGGTGGGCGGTCTGGAATGCAAGCCGATCACGGGTGAAATCACCTATGGTCTGGAACGCCTCACCATGTATCTGCAAAATTGCGACAACGTTTTTGACTTGGTCTACACCAAGTGGAAGGACGGTCTCGGTCAGGAACACACGCTCACATATGGCGACGTGTTCCACCAGAACGAAGTCGAACAGAGTAAGTACAACTTCGAAGCGAGCGATCCCGAAAAGCTCTTTAAGCAGTTCGACTACTTCGAGAGCGAAGCCAAGCGCCTGATGGAGCTTGAGCTGGCGCTTCCGGCCTACGAAATGGTTCTCAAGGCCGGTCACACGTTTAACCTGCTGGACGCACGCGGCGCCATTTCGGTAACCGAACGCGCCGCCTACATTGCCCGTATTCGTAACTTCAGTCGCGCTGTGGCGCAGAGCTACTACGACTCGCGCGAACGCTTGGGCTTCCCGATGCTCAAGGCATAAGTCATTCACCAGTTTGTCGCGAGAGAAGATAAAAAATGAAGAGCTTATTTGTTGAACTGCAGACCGAAGAGCTCCCGCCGAAGGCTCTCAAAAAGTTGTCCGAAGCCTTCGCCGCCGGCGTACACAAGTCGCTTGCCGCGCAGTCGATGCTCACTGAAGCAAGTACGGTCAAGGCCTACGGCGCACCCCGTCGCATGGGCGTTTTGATTACCGAAGTGCTCGAAAAGAGCCCGGATAAGGAATTTGAACAGCGTCTCGTGCCGGTGCGCGTGGGTCTGGACGCCGAAGGCAAGCCCACGGCCGCTCTGACAAAGAAGATGGCGGCGTTGGGCATCACGGCTGACGTCTCTGAACTTAAGCGCGTCAACGACGGCAAGAACGAACAGCTGGTGTACACGGGCATTCGTGCAGGTGTGGCCGTCAAGGATGCCCTGCAGAAGGCCCTTGAAGACGCCGTCAAGGCCTTGCCGATCCCGAAGGTGATGAACTATCAGCTCGCCGACGGTGTGACGACGGTGCAGTTCGTGCGCCCTGTCAAGCATTTGGTGGCGCTCTATGGCGAGGACGTCGTGGACGTCGAAATGTTTGGTCTTAAGGCCGGTCGCACCACGATGGGCCACCGCTTTGAAAGCGCGGGTGAAATCGACATCGCTTCGGCCGACGCCTACGAAGAGACGATGCGCGAAAAGGGCCACGTGATGGCCGACTATGCCGCACGCCGCGAAATGCTCGTCAAACTGCTGCACGAAGCCGCAGAAAAAGCCGGCGGCACGCTCATCGCGCCCGAAGATTTGATTGATGAGGCCAATTCGCTCACCGAATGGCCCGTGATCTACATTTCCGAATTCGAAGAAAAGTTCCTGGCTGTTCCGGAAGAATGCTTGATTCTGACGATGCAGACCAATCAGAAGTATTTCCCGATGCGTGACGCTCAGGGCAAGCTCATGAACCGCTTCTGCCTGGTTTCGCACATTCATGCGACCGACGGCGGCAAGGAAATTGTCGCCGGCAACGCTCGCGTGGTGCGCGCTCGTTTGGCTGATGCCGAATTCTTCTATAAGCAGGACTGCCAGACGACGCTTGAAAGCCGCGTTCCCGGTCTGTCTCACGTCGTGTACCACAACAAGCTCGGTAGCCAGGGCGAACGCATGCTGCGCGTCAAGGCCATTGCGCGCACCGTGGCCGAAAAGATCGGTGCTGATCCCGTCAAGGCCGAACGAGCTGCGGAACTTGCCAAGGCTGACCTTCGCACTCTGATGGTGGGCGAATTCCCCGAACTGCAGGGCATCATGGGCGAATACTATGCCCGTCACGACGGCGAAGCCGAAGAAGTGGCGCAGGCTGTTTCTCAGCACTATCTGCCGCGCTTTGCGGGCGACGTGCTCCCCGATGGCCCCGTGGCCACGGCACTGGCCATTGCCGACAAGCTTGAAACCCTGGCCGGCATGTTCGGCATCGGTCAGATGCCCACCGGCGACAAGGATCCGTTCGCGCTGCGCCGTCACGCTTTGGGCGTGTTGCGCATGCTGATCGAAAAGAACCTCACGGTGAAGCTCGACGAACTTGTGGCAATCGCCTTTTCAGTCGAAACGAGGGTCGAGGGCGTGGCGGACGCTTCCGAAGCTCTGACGCACTTCTTCTTTGATCGCTTGCGCGTGATGATGCGCGAAGCCGGCTACACGGCTCAGGAAGTCGATGCGGTACTTGCCAAGCACGACACCGATCTGGCTCAGACGCCCAAGAAGCTTGCCGCCGTGCACAAGTTCATGCAGCTGCCGGAATCCGCAAGTCTTGCCGCCGCCAACAAGCGCATCGCCAACATCCTCAAGAAGTCGGCCGATGTCCAAACCTGTGAGGTGGATAAGGAACTGCTGGTTGAAGAGGCTGAAAAGCGCCTGCACGACGTTTTGGGCGATCATGAACCTATCGCCAAGCTCTTCTACGACAAGGGCGAATACGAAGGCATGCTCGCAACGCTCACGCCGTTGAAGGACCCCGTCGACGCCTTCTTTGCCGACGTGATGGTCAACAGCGAAGACGAAAAGCTGCGTCTCAACCGCTTGGCACTCCTAAAGCGCCTCTATTCGCTCATGAACCGAGTGGCCGAACTCTCGCGTCTGGCCATCTGACGAGGCTCTGAGTCCTAGAGCGAACAAAACCGGCAGAGAGCCTTCTTTACGGAAGGTGCTGCCGGTTTTGTCATCAAGGGGCCCGGTAACGTCAACACTCATTTGAAGCAAAAAAACGAAGAAAACGGAAATAAACGCTATGCATACGTTTCGCGGCTGGATTTTTTATCTTTGGTTTTCCATCACGTTGATTCCGGCGGCTACGACCGTGTTGCTGCTGTGGCCCTTTGCGAGCGCAGAATTTCGTTACAACAAAGTGGCCTTGGTGTGGTGCCGCCTGATGGTCAATTCGCTGCGTGCGATCTGCGGTGTTCAATACCGTGTCATCGGTTTGGAAAACCTTCCCAAGCCGTCCGAAGTGCCCGTGGTGGTTCTGAGCAAACACCAGTCGGCCTGGGAAACGCTCTTTTTACCGTTGATCCTCGGCAATCCGGCGGGCTTTGTGTACAAAAAGAGCCTGCACATGATTCCGTTTTTCGGCTGGGCCTTAAAGAGCATGCGCATGATCGCCATTGACCGCAAGGAAGGTCGCAGTGCTTATCAGCTCTTTTTGGAGCGCGGCCGCGCTTTCGTCAAACGCGGCTGGTGGGTGCTTCTTTTTCCTGAGGGCACGCGCACCAAGCCCGGCGACAAAAACACGGTCTACAAAACGGGCGGGGCGCGCTTTGCCATTTCCGTGGGTGCATCCGTGGTTCCCATTGCGCTCAATTCCGGCCGCTGCTGGCCCCGCAACAGCGTGGCCAAACATCCGGGACTGATTACCGTGAGCGTCGGCCCCGTCATCTCAACCGAAGGCAAGACCGCGCACGAACTCAACGAAGAAGTGCGCAACTGGATTGAAGCCGAAATCGAGCGCTTTGAGTCCGAATCCGGCAAGTAATCGAAATGCAGTCGTCCGACCGACTTGAGCGCCGCGCAGAATTGCTGGAACTTGCGCGCCGCAGCTGTTGGGACAATGTGGTGCGCGGGCGCTTCAAGTACCTGCGCGTATCGGTGCGTGAGGGCCGCGTGCGCGTTTCTTGTCCGACGCGCGTAGGCCAGAGTGAACTTACTCGCTTTATCGAAGCCAATCTCGAGAAAGTCGCTTCTTGGATGCATCTGCAAAAAATCATGCTCGAAAACCGTCGCAAGGCAAACCCCTTGTGCGCACTGCTTTGCGACGGAGGGCGCGTTGCCTATGAAGGAAATGTGCTCACCTTGCGATGTGATCCCAACATTGACCGCACGCGAATTTCTGAAGATGCCAAGGAGCTTTGCGTCAAGCTTGCAGCAACTGCAAGACGCGAGGACGTTTCAGCCATTGTGCAGAAGTGGCTCAAGGCGCGCTTTGCGGAGCGCATGGCCGAGCGCGTTTCCTACTGGGTGAACAAAACCGGCCTGCAGCCCAAGAAGGTGTCGGCAAGCAACGCTAAGACGCTTTGGGGGAGTTGCTCGCGAAACGGATCGATTCGACTCTCCTGTCGCTTGATCTGTCTGCCGCCCGCTGTTTTTGACTACATCATCGTGCACGAGCTTGTTCACCTGCGGCATTTTGATCACTCTCAAGCCTTTTGGGAGGAAGTGAACGCCATTTACCCGGAGACCCCGTCCGTTCGGCGGTATTTGAAAAACGTGCGCGCAGCCGATCTTTTCTGAGGTGCGCGGACTTTCAAAGGTGAAAAACAAAAGCGAAAACAAGGCTTTGACGAGATTTTGAGCGATGAAGAAACCTCGAAAACGGCGCCGTTGTGGTAGAGTGTTGGTGTAAAAGAGTGGGAAAAAGTGGGGATTTTTCTCGCTATCGGCTGCGGGGTTCTTCAAGTGCTTGATTCTCTTGAAGTTTTGCCCAAAGCGGCTTCGTCACGCACGATTTTCGTGCGTTTTTGTACAGGTTTGTGCCGTGTTTCAGGGGACTTCATTATTGTCGCTCGATGCCAAGGGTCGCATGACGATGCCAAGTCGTCACCGCGAGGCTCTTGCGTTGTCGTGCGCGCTTGAAGTGACCGTCACGCGCCACCCCGACGGGTGCCTGTTGATTTATCCCCGCAACCGCTGGGAAAAGAAACGTGAAGCCATTGCCGCGCTTCCCTACAGCGCACGCTTTTTGCAGCGCATCGTGCTCGGCAGCGCCGTTGATCTCACGGTTGACAAGGCAGGCCGCGTGCTGATTCCTGCCGACCTGCGTACTCTCGCAGGTCTCGAAAAAGAAGTGGCCCTTGTCGGCATGGGCGAACACTTCGAGCTCTGGGACGCCAAGCGTCTTGCCAAGCTCGAAGAAGAGGCTGCGGCAGCCGGTTTTGAAGCCGCCGCCGGCGACTTTCAGTTTTAACGCTTGAGGGTAGGCAAACATGACCGAAATGACCGATTCTCAAGCGCTTCACCGTACCGTACTCCTGACTGAAGCGGCCGACGAAGTCAGCCGCGCGCACAACGGCGTTTTCATTGATGCCACCTTCGGCCGCGGCGGGCACAGCCGCGCCGTTCTCTCGCGCATCGCCCCGGATGCGCGCCTCATTGCCTTTGACCGCGACCCGGAAGCGATCCGGGCGGCCGCTGCGATTGACGATCCCCGTTTTTCGATCGTGCACGCGCCTTTTTCCGAAATGAAGGAAAAACTTGCGGAACTTGGCGTCACGCAAGTCAACGGCATTCTCATGGACATTGGCGTCTCGAGTCCCCAAATCGACGAAGCCGGCCGCGGTTTTTCATTTCGCATGGACGGGCCGCTCGACATGCGCATGGATACGACCTGCGGATTGACGGCCGCGCAGTGGCTTGCGCAGGCGTCTGAGCCCGACATCGCTAGCGTCTTGCGCGACTACGGCGAAGAGCGCTTTGCCGCAAAAATCGCGCGCGCCATTTGCCGTACGCGTGAAGAAACCCCGATCGAGCGCACGGCGCAATTGGCCGAACTGATAGCCCGCACGGTTCCGAAAAACAAAAACGATTCGGCGCAGCATCCTGCCACGCGCAGTTTTCAGGCGATCCGCATCCAGGTCAACGGCGAACTTGACGAACTCAAGCGTGCGTTGTCGGCTGCCGGCAGCCTGCTGGCGCCCGATGGCGTCCTGGCGGTCATCAGTTTTCATTCGCTTGAAGACCGTATCGTCAAGCGATTCTTGGATGCCGGTGCGCATCCGGACAAAGCCGTCGACTCCCGAATCGCTTTGCCGGCGGACGCCTTTGCGCCGGCGCTTTGGACCGATTTGCGCCGTATCAAGCCCTCAGTCGAAGAGTGCGAAGCCAATCCGCGCGCCCGCAGCGCCGTTTTGCGTACGGCGCTACGCACTGGGGCTCTCTGGAGCGAGCCCGCGACGGACGCCGACAAACGCAAGGGAGGGCGCCGATGACTCGCTCGCACACCTTGGCGTTTATTTCGGAGCGTTTCCTTTTTGTGGTGGCGCTCGTTTCGGCGATCGTTTTGATTCTGAGCGCGGGCGCTTTGGTGACGACACAGTACCGCGTGCGTCTGCTTTTCGTGGAAATCGAGCGCGCCAACGATATGGCCAGAAAATTGGCCGATGACTCAAGCCAATTGGCGCTTGACCTTTCGAAGGCCGCGCTGCCTGCAGCCGTCTCGCGCCGCGCCGGTGAAATGGGCTTTATCGCCGCTGACGTCACCAACACGGTCTTGTTTGAAGTCGAGCCTCAGGTGCTGCTCAAGGAACACATGGAGGTGCGCAAATGACACCTTCTGCATTCTTTGAGCGCATTCGTTCGGCCGTTCTCGCTTTCTGGCGCGAAGATACGTCGCCCAAGAAGCGCCGCACCGACAGCGGCGAAGAGGCGTTGTTGAGCGCTGAAATTTCCGCCACGCGCAGCAAGGTCGTTTTCTGCCTCTTTTTTGTCGGTTTGGTTGCCGTGCTCGGCAAGGCGTTTTGGCTGCAGTGCGGCATCTCGACGGACTTCCTGCAAAAACAGGGTGAGGCACGCTATGCCCGCACGCTTCCCGTGCCCGCACAGCGCGGTCAGATTTTCGATCGCAACGGCGTGGTTCTGGCTTCCACCATTCCGGCGCGCAGCGTCTGGGCCGAGCCCGGAGAAGCGCTGAGGCTGACGGACGCTCAGTTCGACCAGCTGGGAGCTCTTCTGGATGAGTCCGGCGCCGCCATTCGCGAGCGTTTGCAAGCCCGCAAGAACAAGAGCTTTGTTTACATTGACCGTCAGATTGAAGTCGAGAAGGGTGAGGCGGTACGTGCGTTGCAATTGCCCGGCATTCACGTCAACAACGAAGTGCGCCGCAATTACCCCGACGGTCCGATTTCGGCGCATGTCGTGGGCTTTACCGACTCGGACAACAACGGCCGAGAGGGGGTGGAGCTTGCCAACAACGAAATCCTTTCCGGCAAGCAGGGCTCTCGTCGCGTCATTCGCGACCGACTCGGCCGTATTGTTGAAGACGTTTGGGTGAAGGAGGGTGAAGTCGGTACCGACGTGGTGCTCTCGATCGATTCGCGTCTGCAGTTCATCGCGCATAAGGCGCTTCAGAACGCCGTCGAACGCCATCAGGCCAAGGCCGGCGCCGTTGTTGTGGTGGACGTGCGTACCGGCGAAATTCTTGCAATGAGCAACTGGCCGACGTACGACCCCAACTCCCGCCGTTTCGTGCGCATGGAAAACATCCGCAACCGCGTGCTCACCGATACGTTCGAGCCCGGTTCCACCATGAAGCCCTTTGCGATTGCCAAGGCGCTGGATCTCGGTATCGTGCGTCCGGACACGTTGGTGCAAACGGCTCCCGGAAAACTCACGATCGGCGACAGAACGATCGGCGACACACACGATTTCGGCATGATCACGGTAAGCCAGGTCGTCTCCAAGTCGTCCAACATCGGCACTTCCAAGATCGCGCTGGAAATGCAGCCGCAGACGCTCTGGCAGATGTACAACGACCTGGGGTTCGGTACGCCTCCGCAAACGGGCTTTCCCGGCGCCACGGGCGGTCGGCTGCGACCTGCCAAAAGCTGGCGCCCGATTGAGCAGGCCACCATCAGCTACGGTCACGGCATTTCCGTTTCGCTCATGCAGCTCGTACGCGCCTACACGGCGCTTGCCCGCAATGGCGACGTCATCGATTTGACCTTCCGCCGCACGAGCAAGGAAGCGGTGGGCAAGCAGATCTTCCGACCGGAAGTTGCTCGCCAGATGCGCGCCATGATGGCCGAAACCGTGCAGGCCGGCACCGCCCGCCGCGTCAACGTGCAGGGTTATACGGTGGCGGGTAAAACCGGTACGGCCAACAAGATTGAAAACGGTCAGTACGTCGACAAGTATGTGGCCAGTTTCGTGGGCATGGCTCCCGCCGGTCAGCCGCGTCTGATCGTAGCGGTGATGATTGACGAACCCACGCGCGGCAGCTACTACGGCGGCGCTGTTGCCGCGCCCGTCTTCAACGAAGTCACGGCGGGCGCCCTTCGCTTGATCGGCGTGCATCCCGATGCGGCAGGTTTCGGTGCCGCTCCCGGCATTTTGGTAAGAGGCCAGAGAAATGACTGAGTGTGTATCGGCGCCCTCTTGCGCGCAGTGGCTTCACTACACAGCGGGCGATGAGGCTCGCCTTTGTCTGGACTCGAGAAAACTTGAGCCGGGCGACGTGTTTGTGGCAATCAGGGGCGCCAAGGCCGACGGCTTGAGTTTTGCTCCGGTGGCTGCCGCCCGCCGCGCAAGCTGTATCGTGTGTGAAAAGCGTGATGATGTTCAGCAAAAGTGCGCGGGGCTTCCCTACGCCGAAGTGCCCGATCTGCACGCAAAGCTCGGGCCTATTGCGTCACTCTACTACGGTGAGCCCTCAAAGACCATGCACGGCATCGCGATCACGGGCACCAACGGCAAGACGAGCACGAGCCACTGGGTGGCGGCGCTCCTTTCGCGTCTGGGCATGAGCACGGCGGCGATCGGTACGGTCGGCACATTTCTCGACGGCAGGCAGATCGAGGAAGCAGGGCTTACGACGCCCGATGCGGCAACACTCCAACTGACCTTTAAAAAGCTCAAGAGCGCTCAGGCACAAGCTTTTGCGCTCGAAGCAAGTTCCATCGGTCTCGTGCGTCATCGCCTTGACGGCACGGCCATCGAAACGGCTGTCTTTACCAATCTCACGCGCGACCATCTGGACTACCACAAGACCACGCAGGCCTATGAAGCGGCCAAAGCGGTGCTCTTCGACTGGCCGGGACTGAAAACCGCGGTGATCAACGCCGACGATGCGGCCGGTCGCCGTTTCATCGTCCGGACGCTTGAGCGCGGCGTGCGCACGATTGCAACGAGCCTCTACGAAGATTGCGTTGTGGACGGATGCGAAATGCTTACCGCCGCACGCATCACGCACGACGAAAGCGGCATGCGCTTTACGCTGTGCTGGCAAGGAAAGTGCCATGAAGTCGCCACCCGGGTGTTCGGTCGCTTTAACGTGAGCAATTTCCTGAGCGCCGCGGGGGTCGCGCTGAGCCTCGGCTTTGACGTGGAAGCGATCTGTCGCGCGCTCGAAACGCTGCACGCGCCTGTCGGAAGACTGCAGAGCGTCACACGGCCGCAGGCGCCGCTTGCCGTTGTGGACTACGCCCACACGCCCGATGCGCTCGAAAAGGTTCTTTGTGCGTTGCGCGAGACGGCCGAAAGCCGCGGCGGCAAATTGATCTGCGTCTTTGGCGCCGGAGGCGATCGCGACGCGGGCAAACGCCCCATCATGGGCGAGACGGCTTCAAAACTTGCCGACGCTTGCGTCATCACGAGCGACAATCCCCGAACGGAAGATCCCGCCGCCATTGCGCGGGCGATCGAAGCCGGGGTGCCGGCGGATCGCAAGCACACCGTGCGTATGGAACTCGATCGCCGCACGGCCATCGTGCAGAGCATTTGCGAGGCGCAATCCCGGGACGTCGTCCTGATTGCCGGCAAGGGACACGAGGATTATCAGGAAGTCGCCGGCGTGCGGCATCCTTTCGACGATTTGGAAACGGCGCGCGAAGCCTTTAACGAGCGGCACGCGCGTCTGGCACAGAAGAACTGAAGACGAAGATGGTTGGAAAGAACACTTGGACGATGAGCACGCTCGAGCATGCGCTCGCGACGGTCATAGTGCGCACGCTCGGCAACACCACCGGAGCCGATTTGGGCCCGGTGTGCACCGATTCCCGACAGGTGCGGCTGGGAAGCGTCTTTGTGGCGCTCAAGGGTGAGCGCTTCGACGGACACGACTACGCGGCGCAGGCGGCCCGAGACGGCGCAAGCGTCGTGGTGGTTGAGCGTGATACGGGGGCAAGCTGCCCGCAGATCATCGTGCGCGATACGCAAGAGGCGCTCGGGGCTCTCGCCCGCGCCTGGCGCAGTCAGTTTGCGGTGCCGGTAATTTGTGTGGCAGGCAGCAACGGGAAAACCACCACCACGCAGATGATCGCCACGATCCTGCGCTCTTTTGTGGGCGAGTCGCGTGTCGTTGCCACCGAGAAGAACTACAACAACCACATCGGCGTGCCGATGATGCTGCTTCGCTTCGATCGTGAAACCAAGGTGTCGGTCATCGAAGCCGGCATCAGTCATCCTGGCGAAATGGCCAAGCTCGTGAGCTGGATTCGTCCGACCGTGACGGTGATCACCAACGCACAGCGCGAACATCAGGAATTCTTGGACGGCGTGGAGGCTTCCGCGCGCGAAAACGCCTTTGCAATTGTCGCCTTGTCGGCCAAAGGCAAGGCGGTGCTGCCGCAAAAGGACGCCTGCCTGCCGCTGTGGCTTGACTACGCCCGCGCCCGCGGCTGCCAGGTGACGCGCTATTGCGAAGGCGCAAGCCCCACGGCCGATCTGACGACGCGCCGAGAAGGCGACAAGCTCATCATTCAGTGCAAAAACACTCGAATCGAAACGACGCTTGCCATCAGCGGCAAGCACGCCGAACACGATGCAGCCGCTGCGGCCGCGGCGGCGCTTG